>OCHA01000769.1_pt1 | contig 31424 bp, 25 predicted proteins | sample 1538591 | NCBI WGS metagenome assembly OCHA01 (sample SAMN04571710, study PRJEB22368) | human gut metagenome | biome: human gut; material: stool | host: Homo sapiens | place: Luxembourg | collected 2012-09-06 | reverse complement strand
AAAAGATTGATTATAAATTCCTGCATAAGTAATTTGTTGTTTAGATGTTGTTACAACTTCACCTTGGCCATTTAAAACAGAATATTTTTTATTTTGATAAATGACTGGTAAATCATACATATATATTTTTACTTTTTTACTATCTTTATATAATTCTTTTCCTTCTAAATCATAGATTACATATTTATTTTTATCATTTTTAGCAACAATCATATTTTCAACAGCAGTTAATTTTGTTCCTTTTTTATATTCAATCAATTTTTTACCTGTTGTTGAAATATATTCATATTTTTTATCATGAACAACAATATATCCTTCATTTTCTACTTCTTTATAAGAACTATAAATGAATTTTGTTTTTAAATCTCCTTCTGAAGTACATAGAGCATATTTATTATTTTTTTCAACAAATAATGTTTGGGTTGCTGTTTTACTTGAACAGCCAGTTATTGTAAGCATCATGACAAGTATACATGCTAAAAAGCTTTTTTTCATAATGACTACCTCCTTGGTATGATTATTATAACATAATAATGATTTTATGAAATATTTATTAATTGTTCATGAACTAAAAAAAGGATTCAGTGAATCCTATTTTTCTAATACATATTTAATCATTTCTTGAATATCTTCTTCATTTTTTGCTCTTAATAAATAAACTTGATTACCCATTGCTGCTGCTAATGCATCAGGTACAATTTCATGTGAAATCAATTGTTCTTTAAATTTCATACGAATTTGTTGACTATGATGTTTATATTTTAAACCATCTCTTCTTCCAGCATATCCAATACAATATTGTTGTTTAGGTTCAATAAAACAACGATCATAAATCAACATATCTGCAAAAATATCATAAACATTAGCGTTATAAGCATAATTCATCATATCTGGAATATAGGCACCTGGAGCTCTCATATTAACTTCTAACCCAACAAGATCTCCTTTTTTCCCTAAACCTTCTTTATCTTTACTAAGTCTAAAGAATTCAAAATGGAAGAATTTTTGTTTAGCATCAAAAGCTTTAACAACACGACTTCCTACTTCTTTAATATCACTACCTTCAACAATTTGTCCATAGAAAGAAGTATCTCCACCTTCATTAACCGTATCCATAATAGATTCCATCATCACATGACTTGTACAAATCAAAATATTTCCTTGACTATCCGTAATACCATCAAAAGTTTCTACAAGACCATCAATATATTCTTCAGCAATAAAACTTATATTTCGATCCCAACTTGCTAAAAATTCATTAACTTGTTTTTTATTTTTTAATTTATATGTAGAAGAAGCTCCTACTCCATTATCTGGTTTTACAACAATTGGAAAACCTACTTCTTTACAAAAATCTAAAAGTTCTTGATCATCTTTAAAAACTTTATATCTAGCTGTTGGTACATTTGCTTTTTTATAAACAGCTTTCATCTTTGATTTAAATTTCATCACTTCTAATTCTTTTGGTCTCAATCCATGATGAATATTAAAATCTTCTCTTAACTGAGCTTCTAGTTCAAGCCAAAATTCATTTTGTGATTCAATATAATCAATACGACCATATTTCCCAATAAAAAATCCCATTGCACGATAAACTTCATCATAATTTTGTAGATTATTCACACGATAATATTCTACCAAGCTTTCTTTTGTTTCATTCACTAAATCATCATAAGGTGCATCGCCGATTCCTAAAACTGTTACACCTCTTTCTCTAAGTGATTTGCAAAAATTCCAATAATATGTTGGAAAATTTGGCGAGATAAAGACTAAATTCATATTTTAATTTCCCCCTTATAAAATGTGTCCTAAAAAATATGGTAATTGTTTTCTCCACCATGGCCAATCATGGTTAACATCGCTTCCCCAAAAATCACACCAAGCATTAACACCTAAACGATCAAATGTTTCTTTCATTAAGCCTGTTGATTTAACCATTTCATCTTCCCATGCACCTTGTCCACAACAAAGAATAATATGTCTTTGATTATATAGGTCAACATAAGGATGATTTCTTGACATTCCATTTAAATACTTTAAAGGACTATTATTATAAATATTTTCATCAACATATTGTCCAAAGAAAAGATCAGTATCATAATATCCACTTAAAGCAATACATCCCATAAATAAATCAGGTCTTCTAAGCATCATATTGGCTGCATGTGTTGCTCCTAAAGAACATCCTGTCGTATAAATCATTTTTCCTGTACCATTAATTTCTTTAATTCTAGGTACCATTTCATCACAAATATAATAATAAAATTGTTCTAACAAATAACTACGACGGGCTTTATCACCCATTTCATCAGAATAGCTTTCTTCATCCATACTACCAACACAAAATAATTGTACATAACCATTTTCAATTTTATCTTTGATTGTATCAACCATTCCAAAATTTTCATAATCTTGTGGATGTCCATCTTGTGCTGGAAATACAAGAAGAGGAACTCCACTATGACCATAAACAATAAAGTCCATATTTCTATCTAAACATTGACTGTATTCACTATAGTATCTTTTTTCCATAAAAAATACCTCCTACTACTTTCATTGTAGCACAAAGTATCTCTTATTTAAAAACCAAATATTGCGAATCTTAATTTTTGATTCATCATAAATGATAAAGTTAATTTAACTGTTTCTCTTCCTAATTCAACATTTAAGCAATCATTCATTACCATTTCTAATATTTTCATCATGATATAATATTCTTTACAATAGTGTTTTTCTATTTCTTCAATAAATGAAGCTACTGGATATAATTGATATTGTTTTTCCATCAATAATAAAATATTTTCTACTTCTAAAAGAGATGGATCAAAAACAAGTTTTGTTTTTAAATCATCATAAACTGTCTTTAAATTATTAAAATACCTTTTTAATCCTTCTGGAAGATCTTCTATTTTATTTTTATACAATAAAACATCTGTAATATCTAATTCTAAATAATCTTCACTTTCAACAAATGGAATATATGATTTTTGTTCTTTTAAAAAATTACGATCAACATCTTTAGAAATCAATGCCCATTCTTCATCAAAATCTTTTTGATAAAAATCACATAACATTAATAATGGTAAAATAATTGATTTTAATTCAATGACACTTTTTAATAATTTAAAAGCAATCTCTTTGTGTTCAACTTCTAATTTTTCTAATCGTTGGCTAAATAACAATACTAACAAATATTTTAAAGTTGCATATTGATTTTTACTACACAAACTTTGATATTGTTGAATAAGTATATCTATTGTTTTTAAATCATTTGCCATTTTAGAATTTTTATTTTCTAATAATTGAAAAGTTTTATCTTTACCAAACAAATAAAAATAAACTTCTATAGCTGATAAAAAATCATAACTTTCTTCTAAATAACTATCATCCCAATTTCCTTTATGTAAATACCAAAGATCCATTTTATAAGATGCATAATTTTCATCTAAAACAGTATTTAACCAACCTATTGCTTTCATCGAATCAACAATCATACCATTTTCAGCTTTTTTTAAAATAGCTAAAGCATATGTAATTTTATGATAAATACAGCTCTTTTCTATTTCACAATTTTCAAAATAACTATAATCAAAATCCTGATAATTTTCGATATCCTTCAAAACCGTTATTTCATGATTTTTAAAAAGAACATTTTCTTTCTTCATAATACCAGCAAAATGTAATACACGTTTATATTTTTCACTATATTCTCTATATATTTGATCCATATTCATTCCCCTTTATTCTCTAATCTTATTTTATTCCTAAATAACATATTCGTCATTGGACAAATAGTACAAAAAAAGAGAAATGTTATATTTCTCCACGACAATGAATAACCATATCATTCCATTTAGCATTTCCATGAGTAGATGCTGAAACTTTTACAAATTTAAAACCACAACTTTCATAAAAAGGAATAAGATGATCTTTACATGTCAAAATAAATCCTTCAACATTATCTTTTCTTTTTTTGACATACTCTTTTACCATTTCTCTAGCATAACCATGTCCTCTATATTCAGGTAAAATGCAAACTGAAAAAATCATTTGATAACGTCCGTTTTCTTGATGTAAAAAAGCATTTTCATACATTTCATCAGGAAGAGTGCATTCATTATTTTTCAAACCACCAATATATCCAATCGCTTGATGATTTAAATAAAAGATTTCAAAACCTTCATGATAAACATTTAATCTTTCTTTTAATGATTGATAACTTGCTGCCTCTTGTATAGGAAAACAGGTTGTTTCGATTTGATAAAGTAAGTCTAAATCCTGAATTGTCGCTTGTTTTAACATGATATTCTCCTAAATCATGGCATAAAGGCCAACAAATGGCATGACTAGAATAAGTGCAGGAACAAGATTCATCGCTCTTACATCTAGTATTTTAGAAACGGTTAAACCTGTAATCATGGTAATAACACCACCACAAGCTTTAAAATCAGCAATCATTGTTGCACTTACAAATGGTAAAATTGCTTTTGCTAGAAAGAAACACGCAAGTAAAATAAGTAATTGTGGAACACATATTAAACTTTGTGCATAACCTAAAGCAGCTCCAAATAAAATAGCTGTAAAGAAATCTAAAACTGATTTAGAAATTAAAACAGAAGCATCTCCTGACATTCCTTCTGTAAGGGCTCCAAATAATCCCATTCCAGACATTGAAAACATCAAAACAACTAATAAATAAAGATGCATATATTCTTCTTGATTACCTTCTATATGAAAAGGTAATTTATCTAATAAAAACGCAAATATATCATGAACATGATCATATAAATGACATAATTCACCAATAACAAAACCTAAAATAATAGCCATAATAACCATTGGTAATGTCTTTACTTGAATGACTGACATTAATCCAATTGTTACAGAACAAATCCCAAAAACTTTTGGTAATTCTTCCATTAAATGTTTAGGTAAAACTTTTTTAATAAGTCCTCCAATAAAAGTACCTATAAAAACAGCACATACATTTGTTAAAACGCCAACTGGCATAAAATCACCACCTTGTCAACTATTATAACAAAACCATGCAAAATATGCATTAAAAAAACCGTCAACTTTCATTGACGGCTCTATTATTATATTATTTACCAAAATATCTATCTAATAAACCTTTTAAAGCTTTTCCATGTCTAGCTTCATCTCTAGCCATTTCATGAACAGTATCATGAATTGCATCTAAGTTATTCTTTTTAGCACATGTAGCAAGTTCAACTTTACCAGCTGTTGCTCCAAATTCACAATCAACACGCCAAGCTAAGTTATCTTTAGTAGTTGCTTTCATATTTGGTTCTAAGTCTTCTCCTAACATTTCAGCAAATTTAGCAGCATGTTCTGCTTCTTCATAAGCAGCTTTTTCCCAATATAATCCAATTTCAGGATAACCTTCTCTATGAGCAATTCTTGCCATACATAAATACATACCAACTTCTGAACATTCACCTTCAAAGTTTGCTTTTAATTGATCAAAGATATATTTTTTATCTTCATCACTAATATCAGGATTATTTTTTACAGTTTTAGCGTAAATACCATATTCATGTTCAGCAGCTAATTTCATTTCACCTTTTACTTCTTCAAACATGTCAGCTCCTACATGACATACTGGACATTCAGCTGGTGCTGCATCTCCTTCATAAACATATCCACATACTTTACATACAAATTTAGCCATATTTCTTTTCTCCTTTTTTTAATTCCTTATTAGGAATGATTACTACTTAAGTATAACATATAATTTCCTATTGTCAATCCATTTAGAAGCATAATTTGTATCTTTATATTATTATATCTCTTTTTTAAAAAGAAAAAAGCAATCTTTCAATTGCCTTAATCAATCGGTGGACGATAAAAGCCACCAAAAAAATTTTCAGTTTTTATAACATTAACAATAATATGAGAATCTACCGTTTTCATTAACTCTACAATATCTAAAACCTCATAACTAGAAACAACTGTATGCAATAAATACATCTTTTCATGACTATATCCTCCAATAGCTTCAACACATGATATTCCATGTCGATAATTTTTAATATATTTATCCATCACATCTTGTGCTTTTTTTGTTGTTACTTGTAAAGTAACGCGTTCATAACGATGATAAAATGAATCTATTGTTCTAGTAGAAATAAATTGAAATAAAATAGAATATCCTGCATGGATCCAACCAAACATAAATCCAAAAATCAATAATATAATTGAATTAAAAATAAAAACATAGCTCCAAATCGATTTTCCTTTTTTATTAGAAATATATAATGCAACAAAATCTGTTCCTCCTGTTGAAGCATTCATTTTTAAAATACCTGCCGTCATCAATCCATAAAGAGTTCCACCAAAAATCACATTCAATAAAGTATCATTAAAAATAGGTGGAAAATGAATTATTTTTAAAAAGAAACTTGCTAGAAAAACTTCTAATAAAGAAAAGAATGTAAACCTTGGACTAATACTTTTATAACATAAAATAGCTACTGGTACATTTAATACAATCATTCCTAAAGAAGTAGAAAATGAGAAATGAAAATAAGTTGATGTAATCTTTTCAATCAATATCGCAACTCCTGTAAATCCACTTGATAATAAATTAGCTGGTTGAATAAAGACTTTGATGACATAAGCCTGTACAAAAGCACCTAAAATAACTGTTATCAATGTTAATAAATATTTTTTATTTAAATGAGACATAGAGCCACCACCGGTATTGTTATAATTGATAATAAAGTTGATAGAAAAACTGTTTTTGCTGCTAAAAATTCATTTTGTTGATATCTTTTCGCAAATAAAACAGCACCATTAGCTACAGGCATCGCTAAGATAATCATCGTCATTGCTTGAATCATTGTATCTTTGATAAGAAAATGAACTAACGGTGAAAAAATCATTGGAATGATTAAATCAATGAATATTGTAAATAAGTAAATCTTTCTATCGAGTAATATTTTCTTGATAGGATATTTAGAAAGTGTTGCTCCAATAATAATCATTGCTAATGGTGTTGTCATATTACCTATCAATTGAATAGGTTGTAACAATGTTTCAGGTAATGATATTGAAAAAATATATAATAACACTGCAATCATTGAAGCAATAATTCCTGGTGTAATGAGTTTTTTTATTTGAAATGATTTATTATTTGACATAATCATCATTCCTAAAGTAAACAATGATAGATTAAAAGGCATATTGATTAAAGCTGTTAATAAAAGCGATTGTTTACCAAATAATGATTGTAATAGAGGAAAACCAATGAAACCTACATTAGGGTAGATCATCATAAATAAATAGAGTGATTTATCTTTTAAAGAACTTATTTTTAAACATAAATAAGCAAAAATAGGTAATATAATAATTAAAATAATCATTGATAAAAATAAATCTTGATAAGGAATACCATTTTTATTGGCACTTACAGATGAAATAATTAAACAAGGCATTGTTATATTTAAAACAAAACGATTCATTTTATCAATAAAACTTTCATCAAAATCTTTCATTTTTCCTAAATTAAAACCTAAAACAATCATCATAAACAATTGTAAAATTTTATTAATTACTAAATAAACATTCATTTTAATTCCTAAAATATTCTAAAATAATATTCATCATGACTTTAAAACCTATCTTATAAGAATCTAAATCAATCCATTCATCATAAGTATGTGCTTTTTCTCCCATTAAAGTTCCAATCGTATTAGCACATATTCCATAAGATAAAGGAATATTTGAATCTGTACCATTAGCACATTTTTCTACATCATCTAAATAATATTCTTTAATCAATCTCACATTATGATCTGTAAATTTTTCAAATTCCTCTTGATTTAATAAACCATTTCCAGGTCTTACTCCTAAAATTTCAATTTCTACATTTGAATAATGAGAAACAATTTCTTGAAATTGTTTCTCCATGATATCTAAACAGCTTTGCATAGAAGAACGATATTCATAGAGTAATGTAGCTGTAGAAGCAATTGCATTAATTGTTGTTCCACCTTCTATTTTTCCAAAATTATAAGTTGTTTTAGCTTCTGTTGGTATTTGTTGATGACTTAATTCATACATAATTTTACTTAAAGTCTCAATAGCATTTTCTTTACCAAAATCAGCATAAGAATGTCCTCCTTGACAATGAACAGTCAAACGATAACGTTTAGAACCTACAGCACTATTCGTACACTGATTCAAATACCCATCAAAGGAAATAAAGGATTTAATACGATTTTTATACTGTTCAACAATATAACGACACCCATTAGAATTTCCTAAACCTTCTTCACACGTATTTAAAACAAATAAAACACCTGTCTTTCCATGTAAATGATGAAGGTGAATATAATGAATCACTTGCATTAAATGAACAACATTAGCTGTATCATCTCCTACTCCTGGTCCATATAAATAATGCCCTTTTTGCGTTATTTTTAACGGTTCCATATCAGCAAAAACAACATCAAGATGACCACAAAATACCACAATATCTTGACCTTCATCAAACATCTTAATCACTACATTATTCATCTTATCAATTTTTGCATCAATGCCTCTTTCTTCAAACCATTGTTTACAAAATTGAGCTCTTTTTTCTTCATGATAAGAAGGTGCCGGAATAGCTGCTAACTGTTTTAAAAGTTCTACAGAATACTTAGCTTCTTGTTCAATATAATCTTCTTCATATTTATATAACATATTTTTCCCCCTATATTAAAGAAAAGGCAATTATGCCTTTTCAATAGATTCTTTCTTAACTTCTTGTTTATCTACCATTTTAAAGAATGGATAATAAATAGCCATAGAGATAAGTAATAATACAATTTGTAATAGAGCTCCTCTAATACCACATAATAAGAAGCCTGAAATAATTGGTGGTGTTGTCCAAGGAACTTCAACCCCAATACTTACTGGAACTAATCCAATATATGTAGAAGCATAAGTGACAATTGCCATTGTAATATTAGCAATCACAAATGGAATAGCCATAATTGGATTTAAAACAATTGGCATACCAAAGATCAATGGTTCATTAATATTAAATAATGAAGGAATTAATGATAATTTACCTAAAGCTTTATATCTAGATGATTTAGCAGTAAAAACAATCACAAGTGCTAATCCTAAAGTAGCTGCAGTTCCTCCTAATTTAACAAAGTTAGCAATAAATTGATAATTGACAATATGTGTAGCAGCTTTTCCAAGTCCAATTGCTGCAGCATTTTCAGCAGATAATGATCTCCAAATAGGATTCATTACTGAAGAAACAATACTTGATCCATGTAAACCAAAGATCCATAAAATTGATTCTATTAATAAAACTAAAATTGTAGCTGGTAATGTACTACCAATGGATTGTAGTGGTTGTTGTAACATTGTAAAAATGAAATTTTGTGCACTTTTGAAACTTGTCATTTCAAAACCAATTCTTACAAAGTTAAAAATAATAAAGATAATAGCTACTGGAATTAAAGCTTCAAATGGTTTTGCCACATTTTGAGGTACTGAATCTGGTAATTTAATTGTCCATCCTTTTTGAACAACAAATCTAAAGATTTCTACTGCTAAACAAGTTGTAATAATTGCTAAAAATAATCCTGATGCACTAAAATTATCAAGTGGTAATCCTTTTAGTCCATCTTCTGTTACTAAAACAGGTGTTAACATGAAGATAGCAATAAATGATACAACAATAGACTCTCTTGTATCTACTTTATAAAAATGTGCAAGAGAACGTGCAATTCCTACAACTACATAAATAGACATGATTCCATAACTCATACGATAAGGAACCATAAATATTTGACTCCAATTTTCCCCTAAAAGTCCTGTCATAAATTCACTATAACCATTAATAGGAATACTTGTAAAAAGCAAGAATAAAGAACCAACAATAATAACTGGCATTACGCCAAAGAAACCTTCTTTAATCGCATTTAAATAACGATTTGCACTTACTTTAGATGCAAATGGCATCAGTTTTTCACCCATTTTATCAAAAAAACTATTCATCATTTTCTCCTCCTATTCAAATTTTGTTTGTCCATTGGTTTCAATTACTTTCTTATACCAATAAAACGATTTCTTTCTATATCTTTTTAAACTTCCATTTCCTTGGTCATCTTTATCAACATAAATAAAACCATATCTTTTCTTCATTTCTCCTGTTCCAGCAGAAACTAAATCAATACATCCCCATGTTGTATAACCAATAACATCAACATGATCAATTTCTATAGCTTGTTTTAAAGCCTCAATATGTTTTCCTAAAAAATCAATACGATATTGATCATCTACAGTACCATCTTCATTAAGTTGATCAACAGCCCCTAATCCATTTTCAACAACAAATAATGGTATTTGATAACGATCATATAATTCATTAAGTGCAACTCTTAATCCTAAAGGATCAATATGCCAACGCCAATTTGTAAGTTCTAAATAAGGATTACGTCCTTTAGCATTAATTGAACCATCTCTTTGATAAGAAACAATAGAAGAAAAATAATAACTAAAGCCAATAAAATCAACAGTTCCCTTTCTTAATATTTCTTCATCACACTCATCAATAATCAATTTTCCTCCCAATTGTTCTTGTTTAGCCAAACATGTATTCGTATAAAATCCTCTACACATCACATCTAAATAATAATGTGTAAACAACATATATTCTCTTTTAGCTATTTGATCTATTGGTTGACAAGTTGCTGGGTAGCTTTCTGGATATTGAACCATACAGCCAATTTTAAAATTTGGATTAATTTGGTGTCCTAGAATAACTGCTTTGGCACTTGCTACAAACATATGATGACTTGCTTGTAAAACAGTTGATGCCTTATCTTCTCCTTCTTGAAAAAGAATACCAGCTTGATGATAAGGATTTTTCTTATTCATCGTTTCATTAATTTCATTAAAAGTCATCCAATATTTTACTTTATCTTTATAACGTTTAAAAATTGTTTGACAATAATTCATAAAGAAATCAATCATTTTTCTATTTCTCCATGAACCATATTTTTGAACTAAATGTAATGGTGTTTCATAATGAGAAATCGTCACCACTGGCTCTATATGATATTTTAATAATTCATCAAAAACTTGATCATAAAATTTCAATCCAGCTTCATTCGGTTTTTCTTCATCTCCTAAAGGAAAAATACGTGTCCAATTGATAGACATTCTAAAGCATCTAAATCCCATTTCAGCAAATAATGCAATGTCTTCTTTATAATGATCATAAAACCCAGTTCCCTCATGACTTGGATAATAAGTATGAGGATGAACACTCTCGTGTATTTCTCGAGGATGATCAATATTTCCTCCCATCTCTACATCTGCAATACTTAATCCTTTTCCATCTGCAAGGTAACCACCTTCATATTGATTAGCTGCTGTTGCACCTCCCCATAGGAATTGATCTGATATCTTCATTTAAAAAGCCCTCCTTCTATGGTTATTAAAACATAGAAGAAAGGCTTTTATAATTGAATAACTTTCGTTTTTAACAATGTTTAAAAATTTAAGAATTAAATATTTTTTATTATTTAACACTGTTTAGATTCATCCATTAATATTGGATTTGAAGAATGTCTTGTACTTTCTGATTTAGATGTAAGTTGTAATTTTTTATTAAAATTATTTTCATAATCTAAAGAAAAATAAGAAGCATACAATAAATCCAATAAAAAATAAATAGATAAATTACTATTAAAATTTGCAATATTATGCGTTAAATTTTCTCTTGTAGAAATATACAATTTAGCATCACTCATTTGACTTAACGTATTTTCTCCAAAAGAAGTTAAACTTAAAAAAGGAATATTTTTCTTTTGACATGTTTTTGCCATATTGATAAGTGTCTTGGTTTCTCCAGAATAAGAAATAAAAATCACACAATCCCCTTTAGGAATACAATTTACTTCATAACGTTGATAATTTAAATTATTAGTAATATATACATTCTTTCCTATTTTCATCATTTTTTCTTTAAATGATTCTGCTATATTTAAAGCTGTTCCATATGAATAAATATGAATATTGTTATTATTATTTAATAATTGAACAGCTTTTTGAAATAAATCATGATGTAATAAAGATAACGTATCTTTAATTGTTTCTTCATATAAAGAACCCATTTTATTAGCTATTTTAAAAATAGTATCCCCTTGATCAAAAGGTAAATTAGGATCAACTGTCCCAAATTGCTGATTTAAATACTCAATTTCACTTAAATAAGCCTTCTTAAAATTATCAAAACCTTCAATTCCAATTTTCTTACATAAATTTAAGACTGTTGCTGGTGACGTATAAGTTTCTTTAGCAATACTTCTTGCTGAATAATTTTTTATTTTTTCCCCTAATTGAATAATAAAATCAGCAATCACAATTTCACTTTTAGAAAAATCAACTTTATTCGTTAGTTTATCAATTAATAACATACCATCACATCCTTTTTTGATATCATAGCATATAATAAAAAAGAAAACAAAAACACAGTTTTTCTACAAAAAAACTCTTCATGTTATTATATAAAAACACCTTCCATTAATTTATTTTATATAAGAATTATTTGCTTTTCTTATAAAGCCTTTCTAATTTTGAAATATTATCAAATCATATCTGATTTTCGCCAAAAAAGGCCTTCTGAACAAGCTATCTTTTGCATAAGTGCCTGTATTTCCTTTGATGGATTATACACTGTTAAATTTAAACTATCCCATTCAAAAACCACAAGAACATTTTCATCTGGAAGCAATATATTCAACCAACCTGAATGGTTATTCATGATTGTATTGATTGCATCCTCTACTCTTTGTAAAGATGGTCGGTCAATCCAATCATCCAATTGTATAGATACATGATAATAACACATTAATTTTATAATGATATTTACAAATTTATCTTTCAGCAAAAAATGTTTATCACTATTGAGTAAATAACATTCCACATCAAAAAATTGTCCTCTTGAACTTGGTTTTACCTGTTCAGGAAGAAAATCTATCACATAGCATGGCTTCTCTAATAATTCTTCAATTTTACTTACTGTTTGTTCCACTTTAGTTCACCCATCCTCTTTTAAATATTCTTCTTATAGTATAACACTTTATTCTAAAAACATCTTTTACACCTGCACACTTATTACTTAGTTGGTAAATATTAAGCAATCAAAAAAGATGCCTATTGAGCATCTCTTGATTGAACTAAAATAATATTTTCATTATTTTCAATAATCGAATATTTACCTTTAACTTCATTCGATACACATAATGGATCATCTCTTTTAAGTAAATAATGATCTAATGTATATTCAGCTTGACTAATAGAAAGAATACTTTCATTCAAAGCAAACAATGAAAAATAATAATATTCTTGATTATATATATGATGAATTCCAGGTTTTAATAATTGAATACAGTTTTGTTGGTCAATAACCTTTATAGAAACATCTTGATATTTTTCAAGCAAACACATAACTGCAAAAAAATGATCTAAACGTCCTCCGGTAACACCATATAATTCAATTTCATCATAACCTTTAGAAATTGCATATTCGATAGCAGCATGCGTATCTGTAACATCTTTTCTTTCAGGTAATATTTGAATATTTAAATCTTCTAATGATTTTCTATTTTGTAAAGAATCAAAATCTCCTATTGCAAACCTCGGTGTTATTCCTTGCTTTAATAATTCCTCTACCCCATGATCAACCCCAATATAGTCTCTATCTTGAGGTAATGTCATATTAAATAAGTGTGTTGCACATAATGCTATTTTCATTTTAAAGAAGCAATCCTTTGTGTGTAATCATCACTATTAAATACATAACTTCCAGCAACTAAAACATCAACACCTGCATCTTTGCATTGTTTTCCAGTTGTAGCATTAATACCACCATCTACTTCAATTAAATAATGATCATTATTTTCTTTTCTTCTAGCAGCTAAATCTTTAATTTTATCAAGAGCAATTTCTTTAAATGATTGTCCACCAAATCCTGGTTCAACTGACATTACTAAAACAACATCTAATAAAGATAAATAATCTTGAATAGCATCAACAGGTGTATTTGGTTTAATACTTATTCCTACTTGTACATTATTTTCTTTAATATGATGAATAAGTGCTAAAGTATCTTCTTTATTTTCCATTGCTTCAATATGAAAAACAATTAAATTTGCTCCACTTTTAATAAATTCATCTACATACTTTTGAGGTTCACTAATCATTAAATGAACATCTAAAAATAAATTTGTAACTTTAGACACATCTTTTAAAATACTATATCCAAAAGAAATATTAGGTACAAAATGTCCATCCATAACATCATAATGAAGCCAATCAGCTTTTCCATTTTCAATTTTTTCAATATCATCTTTCAAACATGCAAAATCAGCTGAAAGAAGTGAAGGTGCAACTTTAACCATATCTTTTCTCCTTTTTTTCCTTTAATTCTTTTAACATTGTTAAATAATGTTCATAACGTTCTTTAGAAATTTTCCCCTCATCAACTGCTTCTTTAACTGCACAATGAGGTTCACTATCATGTAAACATCCTCTAAACTTACAATGAGAAGCATATTCATCAAAATCATGATAAGCTCTCGCTGCATCAGTAGGTTCCATCTCTAATTCAAGAGATGAAAAACCAGGGGTATCTGCTACATAGCCATCATATAAATTCATAAGTTCAACATGTCTTGTTGTATGTTTACCTCTTCCTAAAGCTTTTGATATTTGATTTGTTTCTAAATTTAAAGAAATATCTAAAGCATTTAAAAGGGTTGATTTCCCAACTCCACTTTGTCCTGTAATCACAGTCACTTGATCTTTAAAAATATCTTTAATTTCATCTATACCTTTATTTTGTTTAGAACTTGTTTCAATGACAGTATAACCAGCATCTCGATATTCTTGAATATATTGATAAATAGAATCATCACCTTCTATATCCATTTTAGAAATAACAATGATTGGTTTTATATGATAATGTTCTATCAATAATAAAAACTTATCTAATAATACTGTTGAAAAATCAGGCTCTTTTCTTGAAAAGACAAGCAATGCTTGATCAATATTTGCAATCGGTGGTCTTCTTAAAACATTTTTTCTCTCTAATATTTTGAGAAGGTAACCATCATCATGGTTACCTTTTTGAAATTCTACAAAATCGCCAACAACTGGTTTTATATCTTGTTTTCTAAATTTTCCACGGGCACGACATTGATGTACTTCATGACCATCATCAATGTAATAAAAACCAGCTAGCGCTTTTACAATACGCCCTTTATCTACGTTAGTCTTCATAATAATAGATTGTAATTGTTGTTCCTTTTTTATCAACTTTTGTTCCAGCAGCTATACTTTGTTTATAAACTGCACCAATATAACGTTCATCTCCACCAGATTCAGGGAACTGTGTTCCTTCCATAGAAACTGTAAATCCTAAGTTTTCAAGATTTGACTTCGCACTATCAGGTGTTAAACCAACAACCGAAGGAACTGTTTGACTATAGCCAGTAGAAACTGTCAAAGTAATATTTCTATTAGTGTCTGTTGGATCTACTTTGTAACCCTTCGCTAAGTTTTGATCAATAACAGTACCTGCTGGTTGATCAGATGTTTGTTCACGTTTTGTAACATTAAAACCTAAACCACTCAATTTATTATAGGCATCATCATAACTCATACCAGTATAATCATCTAAAATAACATAAGATCCTTTAGAAACTGTAAGTGTAATTGTACGATCTTTATCTGTTGGGTCTTGTTTATAACCTTTTTCTAAACTTTGTTCTAAAACTGTACCTGCTTTTTTGTCAGAAACTTCTCGATTTATATCAACTTTAAATCCAAGTTTTTCTAATTTCTTTTCAGCTTCTTCATAACTTAAACCAGTATAATCATCTAAAACAATATATTTTCCTTTTGAAACTGTAATTGTAATAACATCGCCTTCTTTAATAGAAGAACCTTTTTCAGGATCAGTTTTTGTAATTAATCCTTTTTTATAATCATCAGATAATTCCTTAAAAACAGTCTTATTAATAGTTACACCATAATCTTTTAATAATTCTTCAGCTTCACTTTGTGTAAGTCCTACTAAATCAGGCATTACATTTGGTTGTTTATTTCCACCAAAAAGTAAGAAATAACAAATAATTCCAATAATCAAAACAACCCCTGCAACAACTCCTGCAAGAACTTTAGGATTTTTTAATTTTTCTAAAATTTTATTTTGAGTTGGTTTTTTCTTTTCAGTAACTCTTTCTTCAACTTCTTCTGTTTCTTCATCAAAGAATTGACGAGGATTAGCAACAATTGTTGGATCATTTGTTTCATCACTATGATCAAAAACAAGCTTTTCTTCATCAGTTCTTGATAAACATGTTTGTAAATCCTCTAACATCTCATTTGCGCTTTTATAACGATCATTTAGGTTTTTAGCTGTTGCTTTAATAATAATATTTTCTACTGATTGAGGAATAGAAGGATTAAATTCTCTAAGTGATGGTAAATCTTCTTGCATATGTTTTAAAGCAATATTTACAGGAGATTCACCATTAAATGGTACTTGACCTCTTAATAATTCATAAAAAACAATTCCTAAAGCATAAATATCACTTTGAACTGTTGCTTTTTCTCCTCGTGCTAATTCTGGTGCTAAATAATGAAGAGAACCCATAATCACATCTGTTTGTGTAAATTGTGTAAGTGATTGAATAGAAGCAATTCCAAAATCAGCAATCTTAGCCGTACCTGTATCAGTCACCAAAATATTTTGTGGTTTTAAATCACGATGTATGATTCCCATTTGATGAGCTCTTGCAGTTCCAGAAAGCACTTGTTTCATAATATCAATAGCTTCCATAACATGTAAAGCACCACGTTTAGCAATTAACTCTTTCAACGTTCTTCCAGGAACATATTCCATGACGATATAGTATTGATCATTATCTTCACCTACATCATAAATTTCTACAATATTTTTATGTGAAAGCGCAGCTGCTGCTGAAGCTTCCCTTTGAAATCTAGCAATGTAGATTGGATCTTTCGCTAAAGATGTACGTAATATCTTAATAGCAATTGTACGATTTAAAATCGTATCATTTGCTAGATAAACATCTGCCATTCCTCCTTGACCAATAATATCAATCAATTCATAACGTTCAGCAATGATTTTATTCATTTTTTAACGTCCTCCTTCTATTAACACAGCAGCAATATTATCATGTCCACCATGTTCATTTGCTTGTTCAATTAAAAGATGTACTTTATCTCTAACATTCATATTTTTTTTAACAATATTTAAAATTTCTTCATCTTCTAAAGAATTAAATAATCCATCACTACAGATTAAAATATTCTTTCCATTCAACTTATATTTTTGAATATCTGGTACAATATTCATTTCAACACCAATTGCTTGCATTAAAATATTCTTTTGACGATGATTCTTACCTTCCTCTTTTGTAATTGCTCCTCGATCAATCAATTCATTAACCAGCGTATGATCTCTTGTCATTTGAATAATTTCATGATCATCATAAACATAAATACGACTATCACCTACATGGCAAAAAAAGGCATCATCACCATCAACTACAGAGATTGCAACCGTTGTTCCCATTCCTTTTGTATCTTCTTGCATACCAGCCATTCTTTTTACAATTTGATGTGCTTCTAAAACAGTATCCATTAACCAATTTGTCACTTCTTCATCATCCAAAAAAGGCGGATTGGCTTTAAAACATGTCAGTACATGTTCCTCTACGACATGAGATGCAATTTCTCCTGCCCTATGTCCTCCCATACCATCACAAACAACACCTAACACTTGATCTTTTAAATTAATTGCCGTTGCCGCTTGATCTTGATTTTTTTCTCTGATTTTTCCAATATCAGTCAATGCATAATATTCCATTATATCACCCCGCTACGCTTTGCTCTTAGTTGACCACATGCTCCATCTATATCTCTACCATGTTCTTTTCTAACCGTACAGTTAATATGTAATCTTAAAAGTTCATCTTTAAATTCTTCTACATGACTGCTTGGTTTAAAACCATGTTCATCGACACTATTATAAGGAATTAAATTCACATATGCATTTAATCCTCTCATATAATGTGCAAGTTGTCTTGCATGTGCAAGTGAATCGTTGACATCATCTAATAAAATATATTCAAATGTGACTCTACGATTCGTTTTTTCGATATAATCTGCAACACCTTTTCTTAAAGCATCCATATTAAATGCTTTATTAACAGGCATTAATTGGTCTCTAATTTCATCATTAGGGGCATGTAAAGAAATAGCAAGATTTGTTTGAATTCCTTCATTGCTATATCTTTCTATCATATTAACAAGTCCACATGTAGAAATTGTAATATGTCTTGCTCCAACAGCTAAACCATGAGGATGATTAATAATTCTAACGAATTTCATCACTTCATCATAGTTATCAAAAGGTTCACCTGTTCCCATAACAACAACATGTGAAACACGAATACCTGTATCTTTAGCCACTGCCATGACTTGATTCACCATTTCACCAGCTGTTAAGTTACGTTGTTTTTTTAAAAGCCCACTAGCACAGAATGCACATTGCATATTGCATCCTACTTGGCTTGTTACACATAATGATTGACCATAGTCATGTCTCATTAAAACAGCTTCTATTAAGTTACCATCAATCATTTTAAATAAGTATTTGATAGTTCCATCACTTGATACTTGTTTTTCTTGTATTTCAAATGTATCAATGATGCATTGTTTTTCTAATTTTTCTCTTAAATCTTTTGATATATTAGACATTTCTTGAAAATCAAAAGCATTTTTTTGATATAACCATTGAAAAACCTGCTTTGCTCTAAAAGGCTTTTCATTGATTGATTTAAAATATTCAGTTAATTCTTCTAAAGAATAATTATATAAATGTTCCATCTTCTATCCCTTTTTCATTTTACACATATAAAATCCATCTGTGTGATATTCATAATTCAAAATTGTACGTTGTTCAATAACTTTCATATCGGGATGTTTTTGAATAAAATGTTCAATCATCATCCCATTTTCCTTTTTATTGATTGTACATGTACTATAAACCATTGTACCATCATTTTTCAATAAATTATACGCATTTTCTAATAAAAGTGCTTGTAATGGGATTAAACCATCCATCACACTAGAATCATGATATTTAATTTCTGGTTTACGTTTTAAAACCCCAAATCCTGAACAAGGTGCATCTAATAAAATACGATCAAATGTTTCAGGAGGATAGTGTTCTATGAGTTTTGTAGAATCCCCTGCTTGAACATGTACGTTTTTAACACCCAAACGTTTTAAGTTATGTTCTATTAATTTTACTTTGTGCTTATATAAATCATAGGCTTCTATTTTTCCTTGATTTTCCATTAATGCTGCAAGATGTGTTGTTTTACTTCCTGGAGCACTACACATATCTAAAACATAATCTGTCTTTTGAGGATCTAAAAGTCTTGCTACTAATTGACTTGATTCATCTTGAATCGTAACTTTACCTTCTTTGTAATAAGAAGTATAAGCTAGATTTCCTCTTTTATATAGAAGAGCATCTGGGGATAACGTTCCTTCTTCAAAACAGCTTTCTTTTAATAACTCTTCTTTTGTTGTTTTTAGTGTATTGACTCTACCACTTCTTGTAGGAGGCGTGTTATCTTCTTCACAAATCATTTTTGTTTTTTCTAAACCATATTGTTTATTAAACATTTTGACCATCCATAAAGGATGTGATGTTACAATTGAGATTTTTTCTAATTCATCTAATCCTTCCAATGATCTTCTTTCATTTCTTGTAAAATTTCTAAGTACTGCATTTACAAATTGACTTGTTTGATAACCTTCTTTTTTAGCTATTTTAACTGCTTCATTAATAATGGCATATTCAGGTATTTTATCTAAATATATCAATTGATATAAAGACATATAAAGAAGTGTCCTTATTTTTTTCTTTACCCTTTTTCCTTTAATATAAGGTTGGAGTTGATATTGAATATATAAAAGATTTTGGATTGTTCCATAAACAATAGTTGTACATAAATCTTTATCTTCTCTTTTTAAATTACTTTTCTTTAATTGTTCATTTAAAGCAATATTTAAAAAACTTTCATCTTCAAAATATTGATTTAAAATCATATATGCATTTTCTCTTGCCATAACTATATCGTTGTGTATGGATTAAAATCACATATCACATTTACCTTTCTTCCTTTTTTATTATAATAATCACTCATTGCATGCAACACTTCATAAACATGTGTTGTATTCGTTATTTTAAGTGTCATTCTCTTTCTATAAATATCATTCATCTTATAAATCGTACAATTTGCAGGTCCTAAAACAATTGCTTTAGGAAGTTGTTTTACTAAGTATTCCTTTATTTGTTGACTACAAAAAGTCACATCATCCTCTTTTTTACCTTGTACTAGAATACTTATCAAATAACAATAAGGAGGATACTTCGCAAGTTTTCTCATTTCCATTTCTTTTTGATAAAAACTTTGATAATCATGATTTTTAACACACTGTAAAACAAAATGATCAGGATTATAAGTTTGTATCATGACTGTTCCTTGTTTCTTTCCTCGACCACTTCTACCAGAAACTTGTTCTAATAATTGAAATGTTCTTTCATTCGCTCTAAAATCAGGAATATTTAAAGAAAGATCAGCATTGATAACTCCTACAAAAGTCACATTTTCAAAATCTAATCCTTTCGCAATCATTTGTGTCCCAATTAAAATATTCGCTTCTTGATTTTCAAATTGTTTTAATAATTGATGATGTCCTTGTTTCTTCCTTGTAGAATCTACATCATAGCGAATCACTCTTGAATTTATAAAATTATTTTGTAAATATTCTTCAATTTTTTGTGTTCCACTACCAATAAGTTTAATATTGGTACTTCCACAATAACTACATTTTTGTTGATAAGGAACTTGATAATCACAATAATGACAACGCATTGTATGCGTATCTTTATGATAAGTTAAAGAAACATCACAATGTGGACATTTTAATACCTCATCACAATCTAAACAGCGAACATAACTTGAATAACCTCTTTTATTAAGTAATAAAATCACTTGTTCATTTTTATCAATTGTCTCTTGTATTTTAGCTTTCATTTTCCTTGATAATACTTCATAATGATGTGCTTTCATTTCTTCTACCATATCAATCAATTCAATTTGTGGTAAAGGTTTTTGATTGACCCTTTGAGAAAGTATACACAATTCATACACACCCTTTAAAGCACGACTATAGCTTTCAAGAGAAGGTGTTGCACTACCTAAAACAACTGGACATTGATGATAAGCACCCCTTTTTCTCGCTACTTGAGATGTTAAATAACGTGGTGGACTTTCTTGTTTGTAACTAGCATCATGTTCTTCATCCATAATAATCAAACCTATATTTTCAAGTGGTGCAAAAACAGCACTTCTTGCTCCAACAACAATTTTTACTTCATCATCAATGATTCGACGATATTCATCATATCTTTCCCCTGCTGATAATTTTGAATGTAAGATAGCAACGCTTTTTCCAAAACGACTTTTAAAAGCAGAGACCATCATTGGAGTCAAAGCAATTTCAGGGACAAGCATCAAGACGGTTTTTCCTTGTTCAATCACAAATCTAGAAAGATGTAAATAAACTTCTGTTTTTCCTGAGCCTGTGACTCCATAAAGTAAAAAGGTTTTAAATTGATGAAAAGACGCTAGTACTTGATTGACAACTTTTTGTTGACTAGCAGTCAAGGGATAATCCTCTTGTTGTACGTGTTCATTGTAAGGATTTCGATAAACTTCTACTTGTTTATAAATAATTGCTCCTTGTTTTTCTATATTATTTAAAAGAACTGTTGAAAAAGGATAATCCTTTATGGGTAATAAATCATGTTCTTTTATATAATTTAAAGCTTCTTGTTGTTTTGTTGTTTTAAGGGGAATATCTTTTACAAAGGAAACAACTTTTTGATATTTAATGCCAACACTATGATTGGTACTTGGTTTTAATTGAGGTGGTAACATACATTGTAAACAACTGATTCTTGTAGAAAGCGTTTGTTTTGAAAGATAGTTTGCAAGTTCTTGTAATTCTTGATTAAGTAATTGTTTTTGATCAATAACATCTTGAATAAAAGAATATTTAAAACCATTTTTTTCTTCTAATTGTTTTTGAGTAAAAAGTGTTTCTTGACACTCAACGACATAACCTATAAGTTGTTGATAACCAAAACGGATATGGACTCGACAACCTGCTAAAACTTGATATTTAGATAAATAATCATAGGTCGTATCTAATTTATAGATTGCATGTTCCACAAGAACTTTAACAATATACATACTTCCACCTCTCTTTTGTTTGTATTTTACCACATCTATTGTAGCTTTATCAAAAAAACTGTCAGTTATAAAAACCAACAGTTACTTTTGATGTTCTTTAATAATTTTTGCTATTTTATCTTTTGCTAGATGAACATCGTCATTTTCTACAACATATTTATATTCATCTTTTGTTTGAATTTCTTTACGTGCTTTATCCAAACGTTCTTTTACGATATCTTCACTTTCAGTACGTCTACCACGAATGCGTCTTTCTAATTCTTCTAATGAAGGTGGTACCAAGAAAATAGTCAATGCATCAGGACATTTTTTCATGACTTGCAATGCTCCTTGAACTTCGATTTCTAAAACGACATTTTTACCCTCATCTAGTAATCGATCTACATTATCCTTAGGGGTACCATAATAATTACCTACAAATCTTGCCCATTCTAACAATCCACCTTGAGCAATCTTATCAACAAAGCTTTTTTCATCAACAAAAAAATAATCCACACCATCTGTTTCTGTAGGTCTAGGTTTTCTTGTTGTCATTGAAATAGAATAACTTAAATTTAAACTATCATCTTTAAACAATTCTTCTCTTACTGTTCCTTTTCCAACACCACTAGGCCCACTAAGAATGATTAACATTCCTCTTTTCAATTTTTCCACACCCCTTTTTTTATAAAAATAACTCTACAATAACAAAGAGATAATGTCAATTAAATTTCAAATATGTTATAGTATTTTGGGGTGATAACTATGGCATATGATGGCATTATGATGCATCAAGTAAAAAATTTATTGATAGAAACAATAAAAGGTGGTCGTATCAATAAAATTTATCAAATATCAAAATATGAACTTTTATTTCAAGTTCGTGCAAATAAAAAGAATTATCAATTATTGATTTCAAGTCATCCAATGTATGCACGTGTTCAATTAACAGCTTTATCTTATCCAACACCAGAATCTCCTAATCCGCTTACTATGCTTTATCGTAAGCTTTTAGAAGGTGGATATATTAAAGATATTGAACAAATCGATTTGGATCGTATTTTTAAAATAACTTTTGCTTGTCACAATGAATTGGGTGATTATATTGAATATATTCTCTATGTAGAGGTTATGGGAAAACATTCAAATATTATTTTAGTAGGTCAAAATGATAAAATCATTGATTGCATTAAACATATTTCACCAAGTATGAACAGTGAAAGATTTTTACAACCAGGAGCACTTTATCAATTACCACCAATGATGGAAAAACTTGATCCTTTTACAAGTGAATTTGTAGAAGATAACCAACTTACTAAAATCTATCAAGGAATGTCTCCTATTTTATCTAAAGAAATCTTATATCGTATTGATCAAGGTGAATCGTTTAAAACGATTATGAAAAAAATAGAAAATTCTCAAAATCTCTATATTACTAAAGTGAATGATAAAGAATATTTTCATGTTATTAAACTCACACATGTACAAGGAGAAACTTCAAAATATTCTTTATTTGATGGTTTAGATACTCACTTTAATGAAATAGATCAAAAAGAAAGAATTAAACAACAAACAAGTAATCTTTTAAAATTTATTCAAAATGAATATCAAAAAAACACTTCTAAATTAAAAAAATTAAAAGCAACTTTAGAAGATTCACATAATAGTGATGATTATCGTATTAAAGGAGATTTATTATATGCTTCTTTACATTTAATACAAAAAGGAATGACTCATGTTGTTGTTGATAATTATTATGATAATACAAAATTAGATATTACTTTAGATCCTAAATTAGATCCAAAAGCTAATGCTCAAAAATATTATCAAAAATATCAAAAAGCTAAAAATTCAATTAATGTTCTTTTAGAACAAATTGATTTAACTGAAAAAGAAATTGAATATTTCGATTCTTTAATAACCGCTATGTCACAAGCAACATATTATGATGCTTTAGAAATCAAAGAAGAATTAGAAAACGAAGGGTATTTAAAAAAGAAAAAACAAAAAAATACTATTCGTAAGAAAAAACTTCCGCAATTTCAAAAATATCTTACAAAAGATGGGATTGAAATTGATATTGGAAAGAACAACTTACAAAACGATTATTTAACATTTAAATATGCTCATCGCTATGATATGTGGTTCCATGCAAAAGATATGCCAGGAAGCCATGTCATTGTTAAAGCACAAGATTTAGATGAATATACGATTCGTTTAGCTGCTAAAATTGCTGCATACTATTCAAAAGGAAAAAATTCAAGTAGTGTTCCTGTAAACTATACACTCGTCAAAACACTCAAAAAACCTGCAGGTAGTAAACCAGGAAAAGTAATTTTGGATAATTATAAAACAATCTATATTGATCCAGATGATGAGTTTTTACAAGAACTTACAAAAAAATAGATGCTAAGCATCTATTTTTAATAACGATTTGTTTGTGTATAACATGTTTGTTCATATCGAGGGTAATAACGTGGAACATAAACAATGTTATTAACGCGACGACATTCAATTGGACAAATAATAGGTTGTTCTACATATTGATTTTGAAATGTTGTACATACTTTTTTAGGAGCGACAATTGGTTGTGGAGTAAAACCATTTCCTATATTTGAATTAAAATAATTTGCATAACCGTTATTATCAAAGTTTCCATATTGTCCATTACAACATGTATTTTGTTGACAATTACAACTCATAATAACACCTCCTAATATAAGGTATGGTTATATATTAAAAAGAATTGGACTTTTGTAAAGGAGAAACAAATGAAATTAATAAAATGGAATTTACATGAAGATGTAGAAGCATATACAACAACTAGAGAATTAGGTGATATTTCTTTAAATAATCCTCATTATTTAAAGGTATTAGAAAATAGACAAGAACTTGCTTCATTACTAAACACAGATTTAGAACATATGGTAGCCCCTAGACAAACACATTCTACTAATTTAAAACAAGTCTTTTTAATGAAAGATGGTGGTACCAATATGTTAAAACAAACAAATGATCTCTATGAGGTAGATGCAACTTATACGAAAGATAAAGATTTATTCTTACTTTCATTTCACGCTGATTGCACACCAATTTTAGTCTATTGCAAAGATCAAAAAATCGTTTGCGCTATCCATTCTGGATGGCTTGGTACAGTCAGACAAATTGTTGATCACACAATTCGTTATCTTATTGAAAAAGAAAATTGTAACCCACAAGAAATGTATTGCTTAATTGGTCCTTGTCTTTCTAAAAAACACTTAGAAGTACAAGATGATGTCATTAATCAAGTTAAGAAAATGAACTTTGATACTTCACCTTTTTATCAAAAAACAGATGAAACTCATTATTTATTAGATAATAAAGGATTAAATAAGCAACAATTATTAAATTTAGGAGTTTTAGAAGAAAATATTCAAGTTTCTTCTTATTGTACAAATGAAAATAATGATTTATTCTTTTCACATCGTGTTAATCACGATGGCCAAAGAAATGTAACCATCATTAAAAGAAAATAGGCGGTATGAATTTCATATCGCCTATACTTTTCTATATCTTTTTATTATTTTTTAATTAATCTTGTTTAAGCTTTTTCATCATTTGTGGAATTTGGTCAATCACATTTGAAGCAACAACCGTATAGTTTTCTTTATAAACTTCATCTCCACATAAACCATGTAAATAAGTTCCTAATATAGCCGCATCTTTTGGTAAATAACCTTGTCCTAAAAAACTACTGATAATACCAGCAAGTGTATCTCCCATACCTGCAGATGACATTCCTTTATTCCCTGACATAATGCGATATGTTTCATTTCCATCACTAATAAGTGTATGTGGACCTTTTAGAACTAAGGTAACATGATATTTTTTTGCAAATGTATTAGCTTGATCCACCATTTCACTTGTTTGATTAAAATTCACAAATCTTTTAAATTCACCATGATGTGGTGTTAAAATCCATGGCGAATGATGATTTTCTAATAATTCTGGATGCTTTGCAAGAATGGTTAATGCATCACCATCAATAACAACTGGTACATGTACGTGGCTTAAAAGTTCACATACAAAGCGTTCACTATCTTCATTTAAACCAAGTCCACTTCCTATAAGAATTGCATCTTTTCCTTGTAATAAATGTTCATCAAAATAATGTCTTTGACATGATGTTGCCTCTGGACAAAATAAACTTAAAGAATCAATTACTTTTTCATTAGACCAAACCGTAACCAATCCACTTCCAGCATAAACAGCTGCTTTAGCTGCTAAAAGTGCAGCTCCTCGATAATGATAACATCCTGTTACATGCATAATTCTCCCATAGGTTCCCTTATGTCCATCGTATAATCGTTCTTTTATATGATATTTTGCCCATTTAAAATCAATCGGTTGAGAAAATAACATTTCTTCATGAAATGATTTAGCATCCAACAATTCTAAAATTACTTTTCCTGTATACATTTCACTTTCTGGATTTAAAAAAGCAAGTTTGTAAGCTGTTAAAGTTATTGTTTGATAAGCACAAATACAGCTATTATACGGTTTTCCTGTATCAGGATTTAATCCTGTAGGAATATCGATTGCAATAATATCTATTTCAATATTATTAATAAGATCAACAACATACTTAACAATTCCTCTTAAATCACTATTAAGTCCAAAGCCAAATAATGCATCAACTACCACATCAAAATGTGGAACACTTTCTTGAAATTCTTCAAGTGTCTCTTCACTTACAAATAAACACTCTATCGATAAAGATTGTGCTTGATCAAGATAATATCTATTTGCTTGACTAAGCTTTTCTTCTCTTCCTGTTAAACAAAGTAAGACTTTTTTACCTTCTTGATGTAATTTAATTCCTAATGAAATACCATCTGCACCATTATTTCCTGGTCCACAAACAATCATAATACGTTGATATTTATCAAAATGTTTGAATAAACAATCACTCGCTTTATCTACTAATTGTTCAATCGAATATCCATAATCTAATAAAGCTTGATCATATCTTTTTAACTGACTACTTGTTGCTATATACAAAAAAATCACCCTCTTTAGATACATTATATCTTTTTAAAAGGCAAAAAAAAAGGTTTCAAACCGAAACCTTTTATTGATATCTAAGTCCACATGTAAATTTACCTACACCAGAAGAAACTTTAACAACATCTCCTGTATGTGGAGCATGAACATATTGTCCATTTCCAATATAAATTCCTACATGCCCTGAACGCCATAAAATATCTCCAACTTGAAGTTCAGATAAACTTACTACTTTTTTAGCAGCAGCTCTTTGTTCAGATGATGTTCTTGGAATAGAAATACCATTTTGTCTATATACCCATTGTGTAAATCCTGAACAGTCAAATGAATTTGGTCCAGTTGATCCCCATACATATGGGCATCCTCTTTTAGAAAGACCTGTACTAACAATTCTTTCACCAGAGAATGTTACTTCTACTTGTAATTGAACTTCTGATTTATTTCCTGTTGAATCTACACCAGTATATGTAACTGTTTTTAATCCTGTTGTAGAAGTATCAACAGCATTAAATGTAATTTTGTCTTTCATATCACCATCTAAATTATCTACAGCAGATGTGATATAAGATTTTAAATCAACATTGCTTCCTTTATCAACAGAAATCTTATTTGTTGATAAAACGATATTTGGTCCAGTAATATCTTTAACAGTTGCATTTAAGACAACTTTTGATGAATTACCTGCACCATCTGTTGCTGTTAATTTGATCTCTTTTTGTTGATTTAATTGTTTTGTATCAATTGTACCTTCTATCTTAGGTTCAATATTTGTATCTAAGTTATCACTAATTGATACATAATCTTGCCATTTAAATTCACTACCATAATCAACTGTAATATCATTACCTGATTTTAAAGTGATTTCTGGTGCTTGCATATCAGCAATAAAGAATTTAAATGATTCTTCAGTTGTATTACCACTATTATCACTTACTGAAACATTAATTGTTTGTGTTCCTTGTTTAGAAGTATCTAATTGTTTATCGCTTTCCATAAATGGAGTTACATCACCATCTACATTATCTACAGCTTTAAGATAAGAAGATAAATCTTGGCTACCATAAACAGGTACTTCAATATAATATCCATCACTTGCACCTAATGTTTTAATTTTTGGCGCTTCTTCATCAACAACATCTACTTGAATTGTTTTAACATCAGTATTATTAAACTGATCTGTTGCACGCACTTCAACTTGATATGTTCCTAATTGTTTAACATCTAAGGAATCATCATCAACTTCTACTAGCAGCTCACTTCTATCATCATGATTATCTACAATATCAATTGCATCAGTATCAAACTTTTCACCATAAGGAATTTCAATACGGTTTGACACAATTTCAGGCTTTTCATGATCCACACCAGCGTAACCTACTAACATAAATGCAGCTACCCCAGCGATTGGAATAAACATTGCTTTTCTGTTTTTAATTTTCTCATCAAACAATGTTTTGAGCTTGGTCTGTATGTCTGTTTTCATAATGTTCTCCTTTTGAATTTTTTTAACCGTCTATAATCATACCACATATCATTTAAAAATGCAAATTTGTAGAATTTATCAATCTTTTTTCAATTTTATTATACCCAAGCAATCAATAAATAGTTTATTTCATTATTAAAATTATATTCTTTTAAAGTATGAAAAAAGCCGTGATTTTTCCACGACTTTTTAATATTAAGGTCTAAACTTTTATAATAATATTTTTAAAGTATTTACCTTTCTTATCATCTACTTTTGATTTTCTTTACTTACTTCTAAAGTATCTATTTTTTTAATAAATGGTAAATAGATAACAAAAGATATAATAATCATCACAAATTGCCATAATGCAACACGCCATCCACCAATCAAAAGTCCTGATATAATTGGAGGTGTTGTCCAAGGAACCATAACCCCACTAAATAATGGTAAAATTCCCATATACATTAATAAATAACTGCTTATACCTATAATTAAAGGAACAAGAACAAATGGAATCAATAAATATATATTAAGTACAATTGGTGTCCCAAAAATAATTGGTTCATTAATGTTAAAGATATTAGGTACAATGGATAATTTACCTAAACTACGTAATGACTTTGATTTAGCAAAAAATGTAATATAAATTACTAAACCAATTACAATTCCTGCACCAGACATACATAAGAAATTATCCCAAAATTGTTGTGTAAAAATATGTCCACCATTTTGAATTGTAAGAGGTAATCCTGAATCTATAATTTTTTGATTAGCTGCCATATTTGCTTGTAAAATTGGTGAAAGAATTCCTCCACAGATAGAACCACCATGGACACCTGTCCACCACAATAAAGACATAACAATTGTCATAATAACAACCCCAAAGAACGAATCAGTAATTCCTTGTAAAGGAATTTGAATTACTGAATAAATAAGTTCCGCAAATGTTGTATTAAATACAAAGTGACATACAGCATAAATAATTGCACAAATAGTAATAATAATTCCAGTTGGTAATAATGACGAAAATGAATCTGCAACACCACTAGGAACACCCTTTGGCATTTTTATACTAATATCTTTTTTTACACATAAAGAATAAATATACCCAACTAAAAAACCAATTAAAATAGCACAAATCATTCCTTGACCAGCAGTCCAATCTTTAGAAATAATTCCTGTAACTGATTCCCCACTATCTAACACTTTAGAAGAAGGAGTTAATAAAATAAAAGCTGCTAAACCAGTTAAAGCACCATTTATTGCAGTTGTTACTTGATCATTCTTCAAATAAGAATAAGTAATTCCTATTACTGTAAAGAAGGCCATTAATGAAAATGTAGAAGAATATACTTGAGAACATACATCTCCTATTCCACTTTCACTAATTACTTTACTTACTGCTTCAATTGGTAGGTTAGCAATCAACAGGAACAACGATCCTATCATTAAAAACGGTAAAGAAAACATCATTCCATCCTTTAAAGCCTTTATAACTTTTGTATTTGTAAACTTCGATATATAAATAACTAACGTTTCATTTATAAATTTGTTCATATTATTTATCTCCTATAAAATTTCACCATTTGATGAAATAACTTTTTTATACCATTCAAAAGAAGCTTTTCGATATCTTCTTCCACTACCATTAGCTTGATCATCTAAATCAACATAGATAAAGCCATATCTTTTTGCCAGTTCACCTGTAGAAGCACTTACAATATCAATTGCTGACCAAGGGGTATACCCTATGACTTCTACACCATCTAACTCAATTGCTTTTTTCATTTCTAAAATATGATTTCTTAAGTAATCAATACGATAATCATCATTAATGATTCCATTTTCTAATTTATCATAAGCTCCAAAACCATTTTCAACAATAAACATTGGTTTTTGATATCTTTCATAAACTTCATTTAAAATAATTCTTAATCCTGTAGGATCAATAGCCCAACCCCAATCACTTTTCTTTAACAATGGATTTTGTACTTCGATAAAGTCTTGTGTTTTATCATATTCAGCAATCGTTGATTTATAATAACTAAACCCTATATAATCCACTGTACCTTGTTTTAGATCTTTTAAATCTTCATCAGTTATATCTAATTGAATATGATCCCTTTCCCACTTTTTTAAAGTATAGGCTGGATAATATCCCCTTACATGAACATCACTAAAGAAATATCTCTTATCCATTGCTTTAATGCCTGCAAGAATATCTTGTGGGTTGCAAGAAGAAGGATAAATTGGACCAAAATGTAACATGCAACCCACTTGCATAGAGGAGTTGATTTCTTTAGCACTTTGAACTGCTCTAGCACTTGCGACGAACTGATAATGAGATATTTGATACATTGTTTGTTCAACATTTTCATTATCTTTATATAAAACTCCTGCTCCTGTCCAAGCATTAAAAGGATTATCAGTATCTATAAGATTATTAATTTCATTAAATGTCATCCAATATTTGACTTTATTGCTATATCTTTTAAAACATGTAATCGCATATCTTTCAAAGAATGTAATTAATT
>OCHA01000751.1_pt1 | contig 32351 bp, 33 predicted proteins | sample 1538591 | NCBI WGS metagenome assembly OCHA01 (sample SAMN04571710, study PRJEB22368) | human gut metagenome | biome: human gut; material: stool | host: Homo sapiens | place: Luxembourg | collected 2012-09-06 | reverse complement strand
TCATACTTTACAAGAAATCACAAACACGAAATTGATAATTGCCTGTATAATAATTTGACAAAATTCGACAGCATTGTCTAATTATTCAACAAATTTTCTTAGCCTGCTAACTGACTTTTATAGTTGGTAAGAATTAGAATCATTTAACGTCAAGCTCTCCGGATGATAGGATTTTTCATTTGATAGTTACAATGATTATTACTATGATATTCATTGGCAGTCACGTTCTCCATCCGTCAATTGGCATTTTCCTTTAATTTCTCAGTGTGCAAGTTCAAAGAATGTGATTTTTTTCCAATTTAATAGTATGATTTTTTTAATTAAATGTGCATTTTATGCTGTTAGATCTGTAATGTATATTCAGAAGATATCGACGTTAAAGATTTAGAAAAATATTTCTTGGCTTCATCCCAGGGGCAAGCCCCTGGGTTTTCGCCTAAAAATTTTATAACTGCTGCTTTTTGCCTTCCTCTGGGATTGACATGAAAGAAATCTCAGCTCCATCACATCCCCATACATCTGCCAGAATTGTTACTTCATTATCGCTGATTCTAATTTCTTTGATTTCACCAGCATCAATCTGGATCTTCAAACGCTGCGGCACATGATAGAAACGCATACCCAGTCCATCATGTAAAGAGATTACTTCCTCGCTGCCTTCTTTTGAAACAGTACATCCAAGTCCTATTCTTCCTAATACAGAATGATCCATCACAATTGAGCCGGCAGTTCTAAGTGCACCGAAAAAGCCTATACCAGCCTCACCTGACAAAGATACACAACCGTTTACATATGGCATCCACATTTTCTTTTTATCTGCCTCGGTGAAAACTCGTGCATCAGTATCATCAATCCACTTACCCATGGTGATCCATCCTGTCGCACCATGATTTTCATGCTCTGTATTCCAATAACCGCCTGAATTGTAGATCAGCCAGCCTGACAAAAAAGCTCCATAATATGACAAGATCCAGTCTTCTTTCACATGGCCTTCATCAAGTGCATAGTCAATCAGCAGATATTCACCTAATTGAGTCATGTAGCTAGTATTCCATTCTGTATCGCCTCCGCCTCTGACATCCGTGTTATACAGATACCAGACTGGCTGCTTTCCTCTGTTCGCAAATGATGCCTTCGCTGCTGCTGCTTACATGCTCACTGTGGATGCGTTTTCCATAGCCATAAACGGCTTCAAATGCAGTTGAATCATACACCATCTCAGAACCAAATGGGAAATTCTCTGATGCAAAGAAATGAGCCTTCTTATCAAAGATGGCATTCATCTCGGCTGCTTCCTGAATAAAGCCTTCGCTTTCCAAAGGTAGCGATTGTACCGCCGCTAAAATACATACTGATAAAACCAAGTCCTGCAAAAAACTTTCTTCCATATATGAAATTTTTTTGTTTCTACCTCATCTGCTGAGATCAAACACTCATAATATCCATCTTCATTCACACGAAAATCTTTTCCCTCATAGCCCATGCACCAAAGCTCCATGCCTTCCTCACTTGTCATGTAATCAATAAACTCTGCTACTTCCTTTGGATGCTCACATTGTTTAGAAACAAATGTAGAAATCCAGCCAGTCGTTGCACGTGTGCTTACTCCAAAAACAGGACTGTTTTCGTCATTTGATAAGATTGGTCCGCTTGAAATCCACTCATCCATCATAACCCCAGTAATATTGATATTTCCAATAAAGCAAAGATACTGCTTGTTCTGTATTGCATCCTGAAGTTCTTTTATGTCCATGTTAATCTGCTTAGGCTGCGCATACCCTTTGCACATCACTATATTAAGAAATTTCAATGCTTTTTTTGTCTGTGGCTGCAGTGTAATGTCCATATATTCTTCATTTTCAGCCAACAACTACTGCGCAAATCACTGTCAAAAAAATTGCCGCTGTTTTTATTTGCTTGTTCATCCATATCCCCTCTTTTCTATATTAGTTACGAATTTTTGTAGGAAGGACTGCTTTCACGCCTGCATTCCTTCGATTGACTTTCTACCCCTATATTAAAGAAAAATCCCCAATTATACAAGCACAAAGTTTGCATAATTGAGGATTTCTAATTTATTGATGACAACCACACAATGCTTGGGAGGGGAAATTTAATGATTGCCATTCAAAAATCAGCTTAACTCGTGCATCCACACGCGCATCTGATTTTCACCTCTGTTTGCCCATGCATAATATGGGATTGCGGTTAGCGTCTCTTTTTCTTTCGTTGGACGTTCTTCACTGTAAAGCGCATCACTTGTATGAATCCGATAGCCATCTACCTTTAACAGCATATTTCCAGAAAGCTTTCCTTCCTTGCATAATACAGCCTCTGCCTTTACATTCTCTGGAATACGCAGGCTCTGCACATCACCATCATTATCTACACCTTCAAAACAATATACGATTGGACCTCTCATCAATGCTACACAGCCTTCATCATCTCGAACTTTATTATTTGCATATACCTCTCTGACTGGCATATCAAAGGTAATCTCTATAGTATCACCTTCTCTCCATATCTGATTTATATACAGATAACCTTTTCGAATTGCGGCCTCAATGCAAACCGGCTCACCATTAATGGTCACTTGCAGATGATGTTCTTTTATTTTGATATATCCCGGAATATGGATTGCCAATGTAAAATCGCTCTGCTTTGGAGAAACATGATAAACAACCTTTCCTTCCCATGGATAACGGCTTTCTACCTGAATCTTTGCCTTTTCAAGATCTGCCTCCTGACCCATAAACAGATGGGAATATATCGTATCTTTTCCCTCACTCCAAGTATAAGCAGAAAGAGATGTCATTAAACGCACAAGATTTGTCGGGCAGCATGCACACTCATACCAACCCGGACGCTCTGGAAGTACATGACGGTATCCAAATACCTTTCCTGAAATACCCAGCTGTACTTCAAGCGGATTTACGTAAAAGTAACGCTTTCCGTCAAGCTGAATACCACTGATTGTGCCATTGTACAGCTCTCGCTCCATAATATCTGCATAAGTTCCGTCTGCCTCAATATTAAGCATACGCTTTGCAAAAAATACCATAGCAATTGATGCACATGTTTCTGCGTATGCCATATCATTCGGCAAATCATAATCCTCAGAAAAAGCCTCACCATCTGTGGTTGAACCAATTCCGCCTGTCAAATACATTCTCTGGTTAACAATGTTGTTCCATAAGCGCTTGCATGCCTGATAGAGCTTCTCATCGTTGTCTTCACCTGCCAGATCTGCCATTGCAGTATACATATATGTAGCACGAACTGCATGGCCAACTGCCTTGTCCTGTTCGTAAATCGGCTTATACACCTGTGCATACTTTGTATCGAGCGGATCCATTCCATACTGACCAAAGTGGATCCATCCTCTTTTTGCTTTTCCTCATAAAAATAGTTTGGATTCTTTCCGCGCTCCTCAAGGAAGAAACGTGCCATATCCTTATATTTTTCTTTTCCAGTTACACGGTAGAGTTTCATCAGACCAATCTCAACTTCCTGATGCCCCGGTATTCCGCGCTCCTTTCCTTCACCAAAACGACTTATAATGTGATCAGCACATTGATGATGCGATTCTGGATTTCAGACCAGAAATCATCTTTAATGCGAACCTGCTTTACCGTAACCTCATCTGCTGTTTTCTGCATTGTCACTGCCTCCTGAACATTTTTCATATTTTTATTTAATAGAGTTTTCTATCTGCATTTTAAAACATATATAAGAAAAATAAAATGGACTATTTTCGGCATTTTGGTAATTTTTCCACTGGAGACAGAGACAATTCTTAGCCTGCATTCACCCCGCTGCTTCTGGACCTTCTGATATTACCGTCATCTGTGCATTCTGCACTTCTCCAAACGTACAGCCCTGATATTCATACGTTTCAAAGACTCCTGTAATAATAATATCAGAACCATTTAACGGAAAATCAGCAGATGTATAGTCATCTGTCAGCACAAATCGAAGACCTACTGAGCAGCAGGCAGTTGCATCATTGACAATACATCCCAGGTACGGATCTTCTTTATCTGGATCTCCATAAATTTCAAACCTTCCTTCCATTTTTATGGTTTTTCCCGCGTATTCCTCTGGAACCATCGTCATATCAGTAATCTGCGAGTATAAGATGGTGCTGCTCATCTGTGTAAGATCGTAGTCAAACTCTGTTGCTGTAGTTTGCTGTGAGGTCTGTGTCTGTGAAGTTGCTTCTTGTTGCGGTGGCACTGGCTGCGCAATTGTCCCTTCCTGTGGCGCATCTTGCGTTTGTATCTCTTCTATCTGAGATTGCTGTGTCGCCCCAGTCTCAGCCTGCGACTGCTGAGACTGCCAAATTTCATTTAAGCGCTCTGGCAGTGTCTGACTTGTATCGGGTGTACTGCAGCCCGTTAAGGAAAAAGCTGCCATCACACCAAGTATCACATATTTTCTTTTTTTCATGCCACTCTGCCTCCTGCAAGTTTTCCACTGATTCGAAATACAAAAAATACAACAATTTGAACCGCCACAATTGTGGATCCAACTGGTGTGCCTGCCAAAACAGAAACAAGAATACCAATCGCCGCACAGGTAACAGACAATACCGCAGCGCATATCGTAACACTGCGGAAATTCTTAAAAATACACATTGCCGAAACTGCCGGAAAAATGACAAGTGCCGAGATCAAAAGAGAGCCAACAAGGTTCATCGCAAGCACAATCACCACTGCTATGATAATCGCTAACATTAAATTATAAAAACCAGCCTTTGTTCCGGCTGTTCTCGAAAAATCCTCATCAAATGTAATTGCAAAAATTTTATTATAAAAAAGGATAAAGATGACTACTACAATAGCGGACATTGCCGCGCAAAACCAAACCTCACCCTTTGTTAATGTTAAAATTGAAGTCGAACCAAACAATGTACTGCAAACGTCACCAGATAAATTTGCCGCTGTTGAGAAGAGATTCATAATCAAGTAGCCGATTGCAAGTGCACCAACTGAAATCATTGCCATCATGGCATCTCCCTTGATTTTTGTGTTCTGTCCAGTTCGAAGCAGCAGCACAGCACTTACAATTGTAATTCCCATAATAAGAGGCATTTTCTCAGTCATTTTTAACACCGTTGCGATTGTCATTGCTCCAAATGCTACATGGGAAAGACCATCTCCAATGAATGAAAAACGTCTGAGCACAAGAGTAACACCAAGAAGCGAGGAACACAGAGCGATAAGCACACCTACCACAAGCGCATAGCGCACAAATGGATACTGCCAATAAAAACTAATTTTTCCCAAAATTGCATTAAAACCCATCACTGCCACTCACCTTCCTCTTTCTGTGCTTCCCTTTTTTGTATCATTCTTCTATATGCTTTCCTTCTGCGGTATTCCTCTAAGTATTCATCTCTCGTTCCAAAAAAGGTATGTTTTCCTACTCTCAAAATATGGCTGGCATATTTCATAGCAGATGCAATATCATGGGAAATCATAATAATCGTAATACCATCAATTTCATTTAGCTCTTCAAGCAGCTCATACATCTGAGCTGTCGCCTTTGGATCCAGTCCAGAAACTGGTTCATCCACTAATAACATTTTCTGTGTTGCACAAAGTGCTCTGGCAAGCAGCACGCGCTGCTGCTGACCGCCTGAAAGCTCACGATAACATCTCCTTGCCAAATCAGTGATTTGCATTCGCTCCATGGCATCTTCTGCCAATTCTTTTTCCTGTGTATTATAAAAAGGTCGAAGACCGGAGCGGCCCTGGCAGCCGGAGAGAACAATTTCTCTCACGGATGCCGGGAAATCCTTCTGACTTGCCTTTTGCTGCGGAAGATATCCGATCTCATTTTGCGCCAGCCCATCTCCCACCATAATCCGGCCTTCCACGGGCTTTTGCAGTCCAAGAATGGTCTTCATAAGTGTACTCTTGCCGGCACCGTTTTCTCCGACAATGCACAAATAATCCTGCTCATTAACTTCAAAATTTAAATCTGTTAAAACGGCCTTTGAATCATATCCAACAGAGAGATGATGACAGATAAGCTGCGCCATTTCATGTTCCTCCTTCCTTAATTCAATGCCTGTTTAAGCACGTTCAGATTCTCTTCCATAATAGAAAAGTAGTTTGCACCGTTTTGTACATCCTCTGAGGTAACAGACTGCATGGATTTCATTGTCAAAATCTCCTGATCCTGATTCTGTGTGTTTGCCTTAATAGTCTCTGCAATCTTATGCTGCTCGCCTTCAATTGTCAGGATGCATGGAAGCTGCAGTTCATCTACCTTCTTTGCTAAGAACGAAATGGTCTCAAAGCTTGCCTCACTCTCTGCTGAGCAGCCTGCAAATGCAGCATAGTAATTAAGGCCATAATCATCTACCATGTAGCGGAACGGGAAACGATCTCCAAACAAAACTGTCTTTCTTGATGCAGTATCTACGGTATCCTGATACTGTACGTCAAGCCCTGCCAGTTCTTCGATATATGCTGCCACATTTGCCTCATATGTATCCTTATTTTCTGGATCAATCTCACCAAGTATATCTGCAATAGACTGGCAGATAATCTCTGCATTCTTTAAGGAAAGCCATACGTGTTCATCGTATTCCTTTTCCTCATGCTCTAACATATCTTCTCGTATTTCTTCGCCTGTCATCTCAGCCGGGTAATAGGTTGGCCAATTTTCCATTTCCTCAGATAATGCATCAAAACTATCGTTTCCTGCATAAATATGAAAATGTTCTGCTGCTCCAGGTGCAATGCCATGATCACTAAACTGTACATATTTTGGTGCAGCATCATCACCATCTGTCTTCTCAAAGAAATATCTCACACCACGGCTTCCAGACTCATAATCATAGATCTGATAACCCTTATACTCGTAAGTTCCCTTTGCAGCGACTCCATTCTTGGTAAATTCCATTATTCCGTTTTCACCGTCAATTGTAATTTTTTCCACATCAGTCTTATAGCCAGTCTCATAGTAAGACTTATATTCCTCAGCTGTCTTATCACCATTCTCAGCCTTGCGATCCATTACCTCGTCCAGATCGCTATTCTCAAGATACGGATAAACGGACTGCCACTCGCCGCTCCAGTCACTAAGCTCACGATCTTCTACGTCCTCATCTGCAAAATGAGAATAGCCATGATTATGACCTTCCTCCGCCTGCATACCAGGCATTGCCTCTTCTGTCTTAATTGTATCCTTTAATACGTCAAGAAGATTGATTACCTTCTGATCCTTATTCTGAGATTCCTTCAGCGCATCCTCTACCCAAGCATCTGACTCACCGCCCACATACAAGAAAAGATCACACTCCGAAATCTTAATGATATCATCTGCTGTCGGCTGGTAGCTGTGAAGATCCACACCGTTGTCAAGCAGCATTGTCAAGTCTGCGCTGTCGGCCTGATCGCCTAAAATTTCCCTCACCCAATCATACTCTGGGAAAATCGTTGTCACAATGCTAAGCTTATCAGACTCCTCTGATGCTCCTGTTGTCTCTGCAAATGCCGGTGCACACGCTCCTGCTACGGTTACTGCACTTGTCAGTGCTGCCAATACGATATTAAATTTCTTAAAATTTCTATTTTTTCTCATAACAAAAAAACCTCCGAATTAAAATAAATAAGACGAAATAAATACTGCTGTACTCACGCTGAATCCTATATTCTATATTTTCATTTTTTTGAATACAGCACTCAGAATTGCACTCTGCTTATTGCAAAAATGCAATCCTTTAAACGCAACTTTTTCTTGTCTTATTTTTTTAATCCGAAAGCTTCACCTTCAGAGAAATTAATGTATGGCAAACAGCCGGTCTGCTCTGAGCCACCGGCAATACAATACAAACTGATAACAATAAAATTGCAGCAAATACTGCACAAGCAAATGTCAGCTTTCTGACCGTCTCCTGGCATACGCTGATCTCATAACAAATCGGACAGTCCTCTCCGGTACAGTCATGATTTGTTTCTGCTGCAACAAAAAATGAAGAGATAAGCACGACAAAAATTACGACAAATACCGCAGCTAATGACAATACACTTCTTCTTTGCTTCATCGTGCTTTCCTCCTTCTCTCATAATTAAAAATTATTGCGACTACTATCTGCAATCCTTGCAGACACCATATAAAATAGTCTCAGACTTATCAATCACAAAGCCCTGTGCTTTCTCAACATGCTCCACAAGCTTATTTGTCTGTTCTGGTTCAAGATGAAACATCCTTCCACAGACACGACACATCAAATGCAGACTTGACCTGCACTCTGGCAAATCAATATACTGATAAAGCACCTCTCTTGAATTATCCCGGATACATCTTTTTACCCGGTTTTCTTTTTCCAGCTCAAACAGATTTCGATACACTGCACTTGAACTAACTTTCTGTTCTTCCAGATCAGATGCGATCTTTTGAATCGACATCTGTTCATCTGCATGTGCTTCCAAATAAGATAATAAAATATCTCTTTGTCTGGTACTATATTTTGCCAATTATTCTGCCTCCCTCTTAGGTTTGCATTTTAATTTGCATTTCATTCGCAAATTACTATATCACACCTCTTTTTTTCCGTCAATACCTAATTTCATTTTTTCACAGCCAATTTTTATCAATCTCATCCTTAAGCTGAACAAATAAATCACAGCCAGCCAGTGGGACAGGTACACTGGCTTTTTTACCGTCCCGCTGGCTTACAAATTAATATATTATGGCAATGAGATTAATATACTGAGATCCCAGTTATAAACTAGAGAACCAGTTGAACTAGCAGAAAATGCTGTACTAAAAAAACAAAACAGCTAACAATAGCCAACAGGGACGGGAATGCGGCACTACAGTGCCGCATTTTCCCGTCCCCAGTTGCTGCGTTTTTATTTACATTTTTACAGTGCCTTTACTCTTGCTACTACGTTCTCTACGGTAAATCCGAAGTATGGGAACAGTTTGCTGTACGGAGCAGATGCACCAAAACGATTCATTCCGATGATGTCACCGTCAAGTCCGACATAACGATCCCATCCAAATCCAGAAAGTGCCTCTACTGCAACTCTCTTTCTTACATTCTTTGGAAGAACCTTTGCCTTATATTCCTCAGACTGCTCCTCGAAAAGATTCATACACGGCATAGATACGACACGAACATCAATTCCATCCTCTGCTAAAACCTTCTTTGCTTCTACAGCAAGAGACAGCTCGGAACCAGAAGCAATGATGATTGCATCCGGAACTGCTTTCTTGGAATCCTGTACAATATAACCACCCTTTAATGCCTCTCTTGAGGTTCCCTCGATCTGCGGCAGATTCTGTCTGGTCAGTGCCAGTGCAGTCGGTGTTCTCTTAGATGTAACTGCACTGTACCATGCAGCTGCTGTCTCAGTTGCGTCTGCCGGACGGAACATATGGAAGTTCGGCATTGCACGCCACATTGCAAGCTGCTCGATCGGCTCATGAGTCGGTCCATCCTCTCCTACACCGATACTGTCGTGTGTAAATACGAAGGTTAACGGTACGCCCATGATTGAAGACAGACGTGCCATTGGCTTTGTATAATCAGAGAATACGAAGAAGGTAGAAACAAATGCTCTCAGTCCGCCGTGAAGCATAATACCATTTCCGATTGCTGTCATGGCAAGCTCACGAACACCAAAGTGCATGTTGCGTCCTGCATAGTTTTCTGCTGAGAAATCACCCTCATCCTTCATATATGTCTTTGTGGACGGGGAAAGGTCAGCTGCACCGCCAATTACATTCGGCATTCTATCTTTGATACGATTGATCATCTTGCCGGACAGATTTCTTGTTGCATCTGCCTTATCATCATAAGCCCAGAAATCAGCATCGTCACAAACCTTCTCTGCCAAATCCTCATCGTAGTAAGTATCCCACAGTTTCTTCATTTCTGGATACTTCTCGCAGTATTCTGCAAACATCTTATTCCAAACATCCTCTGCCGGCTGTAAGCCTTCTACGATTTCCTTATAATGATCATAAACTTCCTCTGGTACGAAGAATGGCTCTTCTGACGGCCAGCCTAAGTTTTCCTTCATTGCCTTAATATTGTCATCACCAAGCGGCTCGCCATGTGCACTTGCCTTGCCCTGCTTTGCCGGACATCCAAAACCAATCTGAGTCTTTACAGTGATAAAAGATGGTCTCTCAGTATCTGCCTTAGCAGCCTCAATTGCCTTGTCGATTTCCTCTAAGTTATTTCCATCCTCAACGGTAATGGTCTGGAAACCAAACGCTTCCATACGCTTCTGAACATTCTCTGTGAATGCAATATCTGTTGATCCCTCAATAGAGATGCGGTTGGAATCATAGAAAATGATCAGCTTAGACAGCTTTAAAGTACCTGCAAGAGAAAATGCCTCAGATGAAATACCCTCCATCATACATCCATCGCCGCCAAGTGCGTATGTGTAATGATCTACAACCGGATATCCTTCCTTGTTAAATACAGATGCCATATGACGCTCTGCAATTGCCATACCAACTGCCATACCCATACCAGCGCCAAGAGGTCCTGTCGTTGCCTCAACACCAACTGTGTGGCGATACTCCGGATGACCTGGTGTCAGAGAACCCCACTGACGAAACTGCATCAGATCTTCCTTTTTTAAATCACCATAACCAAACAGGTGAAGCAAGGAGTACAAAAGCATAGAACCATGTCCTCCAGAAAGAATAAAGCGGTCACGATCCTTCCAATCTGGATCCTTTGGATTGTGCTTTAAATGCTTTGCCCATAACTCATAGGCTACAGATGCACAGCCAAGCGGCAGACCAGGATGTCCTGACTTTGCCTTCTGAATCGCATCTGCAGATAATACACGGATCGCGTTTACTGACATTGTATCAATGTTATTCATCTTCGTCTCCATTCCGCGCTTAAGCGCATTTAATTTTGTATTTATGCTCAGTTTACCAGACCATTGCACGAAAATCAAGTTTTTCTTATGTTATCGTAGCTTAATTTGCTGAAGCTCCTCCATTGTCGCCAAATAATAGGTCTTAAACTTGTCGCCCGGAATGACAGTATACAAATTATTTCCAAACTCTCTTGCAAAACGTATTCTTCCTGAAAATGATTGAACCTCGCAATAATCCGCATCATACATTACAATATTTCTCTGCTGAAATGCATAGCCTGTATGAAGTTTATCCTGCTCTGTAACAGCATTTTCATTTCCTTCTGACGTGTAAATATGAAGCTGATAGCCTGTTTTCGCTTCATCACGTACAACAAGACCAAGGTATTCGTTATTATAGAAAATACGCTGAATTTCTCCCTCAACAGCAATATCTTTTCGAGTAATTGCAGTTCTGTTTGACACGTCAAAAAAGCTGATGCAGCAATCTCCAACTGCAAACGCTTTTGTATCACTTAAATAGACAACCTTCGGGACATATGCGCCATTTTCAGAATAATCAAAACTTGCTACTATACGATCTGCAGCTTCTTTTCCCTTTTCAAAATCGTAAAAAGAAATACTGCTTGTTCCAACACCCTCAGAAATTGAGTAGTATGATACAGCTAATTGCTGACCATTTGGCGAAACACTAATGTCAAGCGGATATCCATCAATCTGGAGCGGATTGCGAATCGAAACTGCAAGCTCCTCGCCTGTATTTCGATAATAAGAAATTAAACTCGCATCCTGATCTTCTAACTGAAGCACAGTTACACCTGTCGATGCAATCACTCCCTTTGTGATTATCTGAGATGTAGTTCCGCTTCCAGTGATTCCCGATTTATTGCAAATTGCAAAATTTTTTCCTTTTAAATCATAAATCAAAAGATAATCACCTTTGACATTTGCCTTTGGATTGCTCATATCATATGGCGCAGACCACACCTTTGTGCCCTTTTTGTCATAATATGTAGCACCATCTTTGTTCATCACAACAATACCATCTCCATATGATACGTATCCTGCTGATGACGCATTCGACACATCAGCTCTCCAGCTGACTTCATATGTTTTGTAACGCCACAGCCGTTCTGCCACAAACCACGCCAGCACAACAGCTAACACCAACACTGCGACAACAATTCCTGCGACATTGACCGTTCTTCTATGATCCTCAGCCCAGCTTACTGGTGCACTGCGAACCTTATCGTTCGTAACCATGCTCTGCCTAAGCTGCTTCTTCTTTCTTTCCCGTTGAAATTCACTGTCCCTTGCCATGTACTTTCCTTTCCACCACTGTGCTGACTTTCAAACTCCAGCTGCATCTTACATACAGCTGCACAGTTTCCAAAAAAGTATAACATATCCAAAGGTGTGTGTCAAAGTTCCTTAAAAATTTTCACGGCAAAGTCAGCTCCTGTCCAATATAAATTTTATTTATATCATCAAGTCCATTTACTTCCTTTAACTGCATAACCATCTGTGAGGAACCATAAAATTTTTTACTAATCTCAATCAATGTATCACCAGGCTGAACCGTGTATGAGGCTGGACGATTTACTGCTGCTTCTGCTGCCTCACTCGTCCCCTGTGCTGCATTTTCTTCTGTGGGCAGCGTTGGTGCCGCTACCGTTAAAATTTCCTGCGTGCTGCTTTCGTTTTCTTCTGATGATGCTGCATCTGATTCCTCATTTTTTGATGCTTCGGTGCTGCTTGTGATACGATACACTGATGCTCCAAGACCATCCTTATAAAACATCATATCTCCAGAAAAAATCCCGCCATTTTGAATAGCTGCCACGTCTTTTTTTTCTGTCTCAGATGAAGAAAGGCTGCTTTCTGGTGTTTTTGCAACTGAAGCTTTTTCTTCACTGCTTTCTGGTATCTTTGTAGCTGAAACTTCAAGCGTATTCTCCGTTTCTTTTAAAGACGCTGACAATGCACCAATGTCATTTTTTGTTGCCGCAATTTGTTCGCTTTCTGATTCAAAAGCAACCTGCTCGCTCTCACCGCTTTTTCTCTCCACGGATGCTCCTACTGCAAGCGCCTGCACAGAATCCTCTTTTTTATTCATCCCTCTTGAAAAAAGGACACCACCTCCTACTAAAATAATAAAAAGAATTGCCGCCCCTGCCTTTACCCATATGCCGTTTTCTGCTGTTAGCTTAGGCGTCTGATTTATGTGTTTTGACTTTTGCGGATGCTTTATATCCTGCTTTTCCTTCATAATCTTTCTAAAATTAAGCGCTGCCTGATCGCTGACATCCTCACTTTGATCCGCGTTGCGGCTCAGCATATAATTTTGCATTTCATTATTTTTCTCATAATAAACAAAATACCCCTTCAAATGGAGAATTGTATCTTCTTCCTCCATCCAAAAGCTTTCCTCATCACCCTTCTTCCAGTACATCAAACAATTTTCCCCAGAAAAAATCTGACGATGTGTTTTTTTTAATTCTTCACCATCTGGAAAATTTTCTTCTGTTCCGCTTATAAACCAGCCACATATACTGCATCCTGGAAAATATTCCTGTATCACTGACAACGTATTATCCCAGACCTGCTGCGTAATCGCTGTTTTTTGCTCATTTTCTTCTTCAGTACTGCCTTGCGCATCCTCTAACTCAACTGCTCCCTTTACAAACCAGCATCTTTTGTTTTCTGTAACCATTTTGCTTCCAAGCAATATACCAGTGCGTACATGCCCTGTACAATTTAATTTACGAATAAATGTATATGCATAGTCTTCCAGATACACTCTAACCCGCTCTTCTTTTTCTGCCATCTGACGAATATTTTTTGGCAGTTTCTTTTCCTCTTCCATATAACACCTCCAGACCAGTTCCATGCAGTTTATGCACGGTATTTTCCATCTTTCTTAGCACATCGTATCACTACAACCGTGCAGAATCTGCCAAAACCGCCTGTCGAATACACATAATCTTTCGACAAGCGAATAAAGCGCTTCTTCCCCGGATAGAATGAAGCAAAGAACGTTTCAGAAAGGCGGTATCTATGAACACAGTCAACTCTCCATCCTATTTTTCGCAAACTGATTTTTCCTCGGAAGGCTTTGCCTGCCGTTTAGCCAATCTTGTTGATTTAAGCCAAAAAAAGAACGGCCACCGACCAATACTTTTCCTTTGTATTGGCAGTGACCGTGTCCCTGGGGACTGTCTTGGTCCTTTAGTAGGTTATAAATTAGAGCGTCTTTGCGATACCATGCAGCATACATTTGTTGTATGCGGATCGCTTGCTCATCCTGTACATGCTGTGAATCTGCGTCAAAAGCTTCATTATGTGAAGCATCTGGGCGACTTTCTCACAATTGCAATAGATGCCTCAATAGGTGCTAAAGAAAATCTTGGCATGCTTTGTCTTTCAAACAGTGCATTATATCCTGGCGAGGGTGTTGCAAAGTCGCTTCCCCCAGTGGGAGAAATCTCTATTACCGGGGTCACAAGCTGCGAAGACAATCCCATTCCATTTCACCGTCAAAGTGTCCCACTTTCTTTCATGATGAATCTGGCTGATGAAATTTATCAGGGACTTTTTACTTTTTTAACAGCTTACTTCCAGACAGTGCCCTATACTGAGTCAATGCCTCTTCAAGCGACAGATCTGCATTCTCCTGACAGAAGGAATCAAACTTATTTAAACGCTGCTTGTACAGCAGATCCTTTCCAAAGACAGGCTCATATTCTTCCTTGAGCTGCTTTTCGATCTGCTCAATCTCTTCCTTCTTATCTGAAAGTTCCTGACGCTTACTCTCAAACTCCTGCTGCAGCCCTAAAAGCTCATCCTTGTTGGCAGCTGTAATGTCTGCTGTGATCTGATGACGAATTTCGCTTTCAAAATTTTCAAGTGCTTCCTGGCGCTTTTCTACTGTATTCTGCATAACCTGCTGAATACTTGTGATTTTATCATCAAAGCTGCCCAGATTGTAGCCCGTCTCATCCTGACTTTTCTTGATGCGGTTCGTCATCAGTTGCTTGTTCTTATTATTAATGCGGATCTGCTTTCGAAGTTCCTCCACCTCTTCATTTACACCTGCAAACTTCAGCATATACTTGTGAAGCAAATACAAATATACAGTAAATAATGCACCCACATATACAAAAAATGTAAATGCCAGCACAAGACGATTCGAAATTGCCAATGAGAAAAACAATGGAATAAAGAAAATCAAGCCCACACCAACTAAAATATCAATTGTCCAATCTCTGCTGTTTTTAGGGAAAAACAGCATGGAAATCGCACGCTTTTTACATACGACTGGAACTTTATTTTCTTTAAATTTCAGTTCAATCTGTGCCTCTAGCTGCTGATTCTGTTGATTTAGAGGCGCTGTCTCAACCTGAATGCGCTGTGCTATTGCATTGGCCTTTGCCTTTGCACGCTCAGTTTTACATACATCAATCTGATCTTGATACTGACTCAGCTCACGATCATACGTTGCAGCAATTTCTTCTTTTTTCTTTTTAAGTGCCGTGGTAATTCCCTCTGCCACACTCTTTTCCATGCTGCTGTATGCCTTCTCGCTTTGCTTTAACTCACCAGTCAGGCGTGTCTTATCCTTCTCTGCCTCATCAAGATCATTTAACAACTGCTTCGCCCTATTTACTGTTTTAATTAACTCAGAATCATGAATTGCATCAAGTGTAACAGCTTGACCAAAGACGGATGATTGAGCTTCTCTGGTTGCCTCATCCTCTGGCTTTGCTTTCACTTCCATAGAAGATTCCATTGAAGGTTCCATTGAAAGTTCCATTGAACCTTCTTGTGACTCTTCTGTCGATGCGGCATCTAATTCATCCAGCTGTTTTTCTTTAAGCTCAGCCTGCTCTGATTCTTCTGGCTGTTCTTTGGTAAGCTCAGTCAGTTCTGATTCTTCTGGCTGCTCTTGTGCTTCCTCCATCAGTTCTTCTGACTGCTCTTTTACTTCTTCTAGCTGCTCCTTTGGCTGCACAATTTCTTCCAGATTAACCGGCTCTGCTTTCATATCAGCTGATGTCTCCTTGGATGCCTCACTTGACACAGCCTGTTCTGCCTGCTGATCAAGCAGCATTTCAACTTCATTAGCTGTTTCCGGAGTATCCGGCTGCCTATAATCGTCCATTTTTACTCCTCCTAACGATGATTATCAAGAACCATTCCCATTTTCGCACTTGCGTTTGAGAATTGTTTTTGCTATACTGACCACAAAACAAAGTCAGTTTTCAATCAATTTACAGTTCCTATAGTTTACTATATACTATTTTTCACTATAGCACAAGTTTTTTCTTTTTAGGAGGTTTTTATGTTTCGCATGTGGGGTAAAGTCTTCGCAGACAACCATCTTCTCAAGGATTTTGTTGTTGAAAATCCATCACTTGATATGACCCGCACCAAAAAGGTGTTCGCAGCACTCGAAACCATCGCTCATGAATTTGATCTGGCTGTCCCAATCTGGCTGCCATCAAACATTTCTGATTTCAAACGTCACGCCAAAACACGCTTCACTCAGGACAGTTTTATTGAGGCAATTGATTTTGACTATCTTGAAATTCAGATTATTGAAGAAGATTAATTCTTTGCTAATTAATTTCAAGATAGCCTAGACATCCAGTTTATGTTAGCCTTATGACAAATATTGACTTATAATATCATTGATCAGCTGCTCTTCCTTTGGGGAGAGCTTTCTTGTCTGCTGCTTATGTACTTGTCGATCCCCGGATTCCCCCCGGGCCGCTGCAATCTGCGCTAGGCTCTCTTTTAACTCCTCTAACTGCTTTTGATGATCCTTTTCAGGTTCTTCCTTTCTGACAAGCTCTGGACGGTTCACCCGCTTTTCATTCTCCGCTGACACATTATTTTCTTTCTGTGCACCATCTTTTTTCTGCATAAAAAGATCATCCCTCATTGCTCCTCGTGCTCTGGCTGCTGCACTGCTTCTAGCAGCCTCGCGTTCTGGCTGCACAAGCTCGTCTGGCTGCTCCTCACTGATGCCATCTGGCATATCTCTTGCACTTCGCACAACAAGCACATTTTCAAAATAGTGAACAAGTGCTGTTTCAAGAAGATCTTTGTTGGAACTATTTCCCATCAAACCAGAAAGCACAATCATCCCAGCTGCCATCAAACTTCCTCCAGCCAGATACAATACACAATTTTGAACACTTCCTTTATTCAAATAAAGAATCAACGAGGATACGGCACCTATTAGAAATGCTGCTGCCGCACAGTAAATACTGCAATTTTCCCAACTCGTCAGACGTGTTCCTGCTATACGATACTGCTGCTGCATTTTACTTACAAATGCTTCTGTATTTTTTATTCCGCAATTCATCCTATAAATGCTCTCGTACTTTGTCTTCATCTGCTGCAGCTGCTTGTCCTTTGCCGCTGCCAGATTATCAGATTGTCGAATCAAACTTTTGTAACAACGGTTTGCTGCAAATCTGCTGATAACTCCAATCACACAAACTGCCGCCATAACATACAGGATCATTCCCTGTTCCAGGTAATTTAACATACCATCGCCCCTTTCCGCCGAAATTTTCAGATTCATTTTCCGGTCTCCTAATTCATACACTAGCATAGAATTGCAAGCTTGTTAAGACAGAATCCATCGCACTTTTTTTACCTCACTCACACTTTTTTTCCATATATCTGATACTTTTTTCTTTTCCTTTTATTTTTTGATGTTATCTATTTTTTGTGAATGGACATCAACCCGCGTTTATGCTATACTGTCTGCAAAGACGCTGCTAGCTTTTGCTTCATGCGTTAAAAAACATTTTTGAAATATAAAGGAGGCTTTTTTATGACAAGTTACACTCCAAAGGGCGTATGTTCCCGTCAAATTAATATCGAGGTTAATGGTGATACTATCGAGTCCGTTCAGTTCGTTGGCGGCTGCAATGGCAATACTCAGGGTATCTCATCTCTTGTTAAGGGTATGAAGGTTGATGAAGTAATCGCCCGTCTCGAAGGAATCAACTGCAACGGCCGTGGAACTTCATGTCCGGATCAGCTCGCAAAGGCATTAAAGTCTATTAAGGGTGAATAAAATGAAAAAAATATTATTGACTGGCGGCGGTACCGCCGGTCATGTTACACCAAATATCGCTCTTTTGCCAGACCTTAAAGCAGAAGGCTATGACATTCATTACATAGGCTCCTATGAGGGAATGGAAAAGAAATTGATTACAGCACAGGGCATTCACTATGACGGAATTGCCACTGGAAAATTTCGCCGCTATCTAAGCGCAAAAAATCTCACTGACCCATTTCGTGTTATCAAAGGTTTTCAGCAGGCTAAAAAGCTGATCCGTGACTACAAGCCGGATGTTGTCTTCTCCAAAGGCGGTTTTGTTGCCGTTCCTGTTGTGCTTGCAGCTGGTCACTATCATATTCCTGTTATCATTCACGAATCAGATATGACACCAGGCCTTGCAAACAAGATCTGTATGAGAACTGCTAAAAAAATCTGCTGCAACTTTCCTGAAACAGTTAAGCTTCTTCCGGCTGATAAGGCTGTTCTTACCGGAACACCAATTCGCCGTGAACTGTTAAATGGCTCAAGGGATGCCGGCTTTGCTTTTACAGGACTTAGTAACGACAAGCCGATCCTTTTGATGATGGGAGGAAGTACTGGTTCACGTGCAGTTAATGCCGGTCTTAGAAGTGCTCTTCCTCAGCTTCTTAAGGAGTTTCATGTCATTCATCTGTGCGGCAAGGGAAATCTTGACAGTACACTTGCTCAGCCAGGCTACATTCAGTATGAATATATTTCTGATGAGCTTAAAGATCTGTTTGCAATCTCTGATATTGTGCTTTCACGTGCAGGTGCTAATGCCATTTGTGAGCTTTTAGCACTCAAGAAGCCAAACATTCTTGTTCCGCTTCCAGCAGCCGTAAGCCGTGGTGATCAGATTCTGAACGCAAACTCCTTTAAAAAGCAAGGTTTTTCCTATGTACTTGAAGAAGAAAAGTTAAATGCTGATACACTGATGGCAGCTGTTCACGAAGTTTACAACAATCGCGATTCTTACAAAAAGGCAATGGATACTAGTAACCAAAGCAATGGCGTAGATATTGTAATCAAGCTAATTAAAGAATTATCGTAAAAAAAAGGCAGAACTCCAATTGTGGAATCTGCCTTTTTTCTTGAAATCATGTCTTCTTTATGTTTATAAAAAACTGCTTTTCATGATGCGTAAAACCTTCAATAATAAAAGTTTCTTTTTAATCTTTAAGCGCTTCTCTTAATTTTGCTCCCTGCTTTTCGAGTTCCTCTCTCTTTGCTGGCTTCGGATCCCATGAGACCATGTCTTCTCCGCCTGCATATCTTGGAATCACATGCATATGGAAATGCATAACAGTCTGTCCTGCTGCCTCACCATTATTCTGAACTAAGTTAAAGCCCTCACATCCAAGACCTTTCTTCATTGCCTTTCCAAGCTTTGCAGCAACTTTAAGAACATTTGCGGCATATTCATCGCTGATCTCTGTTACATCCTTAAAGTGCGCCTTTGGAAGGATTAATGTATGTCCTGCAGATGCCGGACCTAAATCAAGAATTGCGCGAAACTGCTCATCCTCATAAACAGTCTCTGATGGAATCTCACCTGCTGCTATTTTACAAAAAATACAATTATCATCTAACATAACTAAAACCTCTCTTTCGGCAAATATTGATGCCATTTTCTTTTGTACCCAGTATACTCATTTTTTTGATAAATTACAAGAGCACAAAATGTCGTTACATTTTTCTTGAGACAATCTATAAAAAATGATATATCTAACAGGTAACAATTCAAAGCTGTACTGGAGGTGCTTATGAACGATCAAACCTATTTTCTTGCCAATGCCGCCCATGAACTTCAGACTCTGCTTTCTTTGCTGTGCAGCAGTATTCAGGCTATTGAAGCCGCGCATCCTGAAGTTAGATGCTATCGTTACTGGCCAGAGCTCTCCTCTGACTGCCGCTTAATGACTAAGCTTCTTCGTGATCTTACAGACTACAGCATGTCTGACCAACTGACGAAACAGCGCAGTGATCTGTGCAATTTACTGCGGCGGGCTTATTTATCATGTCTTCCTTTAACCGAGGGAACGAACAAAACACTTACATATACAAGCCGCGTCTCATGCGCCTACATGCCTCTCGACTCCCCAAAAATGATGGAAGCACTTTTAAATCTGATTGTCAATGCACTTGATGCCGTATCTGACAATGGAAGCGTTCAAATTATTCTGACAAAGTCAAACGAACAATTTGTCGTATCTATAATAGATGATGGCTGCGGGATTGCACCCAAACAACTGCTTACTATTTTCCATCCTTTTACTACCACAAAGCCAGATGGTACTGGGCTTGGCCTTCCAGTTGCCAAACGTATTATTGAAGGACATGGCGGTCATATACGCGTAAGCTCTGCTCCAAATCAGGGTGCCACCTTTACCTTCCTTCTGCCCTGTTCTTTTTCATCTGACAAAAAATAATAATGCCGCATACAAAGCCTATTATAGCGCCCACTATATGTGCGCAATTGTTGACACCACTTTCGGCAAATCCATGATATAAAGTAAAAAACATCATGAAAATAAGCTGCCGAAGCGTAATTTCTTCAAAATGACCTTTTGACAATAAAACAATACATAGTAAAAGGCCTGCGATTCCAAAAATTGCACCAGATGCACCAGCTGTCGCTACAAGCAAATCCCCCTGATGCACATACCACCAGACAGACGCAGCATTTGCGCCAATGCCACTGATTAAATATACACCAAGAAAACGCCACTTTCCAATACAACGCTCTGCCAATGCACCAAGATACAAAAGAACAAGCATATTGTTAAATAAATGATCCCATCCAAAGTGAAGAAAAACGCTTGTAACAAGACGCCACCACTCTGGCTTTTGAACAAACTCACCAATTTGCAGCACCATCATATTCATCAATGCCGATTCTTTTCCTCCAATCTCACCGACTGCAACGATGCATTGAATCAAAATATTAAGAATCACCAACATCAACGTAACCTCTGGTATTCTGTTAATTGCTATTCGTTTTCCATTAAAACGATCTGAAAAACGTTCCTTTCTAATCAGGGTAGCATAAAGATCACAAAATTCAGACGGCTGACCGTCAAAAATCACTGGCTGTCCAGCGTCATCTATAAACCACCTTGGGTAAAAGCCTGTTACAAGCTGCTTTGAAATTGAAAAATCATCTGACAGCACAAGTGCAAGAAATTGACACTCCAGCTGTTTTTGCTCTCTAACCTTCTGTGCTGCATAATCAACTACCCTATCAATTCTCCACGGATCGGCTGCCAGCTTATTTGGATCATCGAACAGACAAACTGCATACAGCTTCGTATCCTCTTTGATCCATACACCACAAGGAAAATTTGCTGCAGCAATATTCGTATACCCACCACGCTTCAGCTTTTTTTCCACAAATTCGCGCATCAATTTTTGATCCACCCTTATCACCTCGTTGTACTTAACAAAAGCTACAATTCACAGGACACATATTTGAATGAACTGTAACTAGCAAAATTCTGTCAGTCAACTTTATCATTAGAAATAAGATTTGTCAATGTTTTGGCTTTAATATCCAATATGCCATAAATGCTGCTGCCACTGCCGCCACGACTATGAAAATCCCAGCAGCTGCAAGCAGATTTTTATTGATGAGATCTAACAAAAGCAAACGCTTCCCTGCTGTAAAAAACACATATCCCAAAATAACCATAATTAATAATATGCCAACAACTGTAACTGACGATTTTTTTTGCTTGCATTTTGTTTTTTCCCTCTTAGGTGAATCTGACACTTGCTGCACATTTTTATATTGTTTTTCCTGCTGTATTTTCTGTTGTTTTTCCTGTTCACTTGCACCAGAATCAGTCTGTTTAGAATCGCTCTGTTTACATTCTTGGTCTGTTATTTGCTTATTAATTTGAGAACTTATCTGCACAGAAGATACTTTAGAATCACAAGAATCATTTGTGGCATTCTCTAACCGATCTTTTATGCATCCAACAATTACACTGATTGATAAATTTTCCCGAAGGCTTTCCTGAAAGAGTCCATATGCCAGTTCTAAGCTTCTTCTATCATCATAATCAATATGATCAATCAAAAAGCGACATAATACATTTACAGACTGATGCAACGGCATATGCTGATATGGATAATAGCAAAATCGAATACGTTCTAAGCTTTTCGACACATATATATACTGAGGTTCAAGTAATATTCCTTCTCCATCTAGCAAATAACGCCCTACCTCTGAAACTGCACTGCAAAACTGCAATAGAAGTGACACCATCTCATCATAGGTGATCTTTCTGGCATCAAGAAATTCCGGTAAGTTTTCTAATGATGTAATCTCATAGCTAAGTGTACTTTTTCCATTCATTTGCTGAACATGTACAGGTAAAAATCCATTGATCCTATTGTTAATCAGCATTGACAACCTATAATCTGATCTGGCTTCCTCGTCTGTCTCTATCATCATATACTGATAATCAAGCCTTCGGCTGTATGATACTTCCATTTGTGCCATTATATCACCCCCTGTAATGAATTTTTATTGCTTTTCGTAAAATGTTCAATCTTCAGCTGATATTTCTTTAGAATCTGACGCTGTTTCTTTATCCCGCTTGATTCCTCTTACCAGTCTGATAAACTCCTCCTGCTTTGATTCATGTACCTGCACTTGTCCTGTAATTTCTGTTGGTGTTCCCCATAAACGCATCAATGCAAAAAAAGGAAGACGTATTGGTGCCTTATATGTAATCTTAACCATTCCAGGTCCTGCCTTCACCAAAAATGATGGCATATCACAGGCAAATAATTCACCTTCTATATGCGTATTTGCATATTCACAAATTATATCCTGGTTTGCCGTATTCTGCGAGATCCGCCATAAAAGCCCTTTTTCCTGAAGTTCTTCCCAAGAAAAAGCTCCATCTTTCATACTACTGTTTTCTGTCACCAAAAGCATCGCTTTTTGCGCTGTATGCCACGATACTTCCTCTAACACTGCTTTATCATGAGTGAAAAAACCATAATAAATACACATAAAAACAGCCATGAGAACTGTCATCATAATCAAGCTGGCCTCTACAGTAAAGCTTGCTTTTTCCCGAAATAAAAGCTTCTTTTTGATCAGAATAACAATCTTTTTCTTTTCCTGCTTCACAAAAACACCTCTTTCTCGTAAAGCTAACATTCGCAGTCCGGTTTTACTACTTGTTTATAAACGCAGTATATATCAGACAATTGATGCAAATTGAGACAAGCAGCCAAGGAACAAATGGTATTTCTTTTTGGTAAACATGTGTTATAAAAACTCTTTGCATCAACTGTGCACACAGACAAAGAATACTGCCTACAAATAAAATTTCCAGCCCTATTTCCACCCCACAGCCCGCTCCAAGCAAAAATATGCAAAGTATATCACCCATTCCAATGCCTTTACTAAAACGCGCCAAAAGCCACACTATCATCCCTGGAAATAAGCAAAACACTAAATCAAGGATTTCGCATCCACAAAAGAAATTCCAAATCATTGCAATAACTGTACATCCAATCAGCCAGCACACAGATACATTATGAAATAACAAATCAGTTGCCGCTGGAAGCAAAAAGCATAAAATAATAAAAATCCACCTTGCCTGCGTCATGATTTTCCTCCATCATCCTGTTTGGCACAGCGGCTGCAGCAGTGACGATCTGAAACCTCTGAAAGCTTTACTGACTTTACATTTCTTCTTAGCGCCGCACAATTTGGATCTGTGTGAAAACGATTTCCACTTGATGTAATATACACCCAAAAACCACTTCCGCCTTTTTCGCATCTGTCACATGCATAATACTTGCTGCCATCATCACTGCGGTAATTGACTACTTCATTATGACGGATCTGTTTCACAGAAAGCTTCAGATATGAACAGTCCAAACTTGTATGGTACACACTTCCTGTTTCCGTAATATACACAATTTGGTCTTCCTTAGTCTCATCTTCTATCTTATCGCCATCTTGCGATGGTGCTTTATTTCCGCTCCATACACGCTGACACTCCCGCTGTGTAAATAAAAGTGAACCGAAATTTCCCGGAAGAAACGGAACTCTCACGCGATATGTTACGGTAAGATCTAAATTTCCATCATCATCTGGAAAACGAGAACCAAGTACGGTCAGTCCATCACTTCCTCCTATAATCCATGAACGATCTAAAATTTCTCTTCCCACTGAATACAGAAGCTTTTGTTTTAAATAAACTGCTGTAATTCCACCTTGAACTATCAGCGTGGTCACATCCTCTGCTTCTTCACCGCCTACATCTTCTGCCTCATTTGGCTCTTCAAGCAAATAATAATATCCAGCAGCACTTGTAACTGAATCCTTCATTCCCTGCTGAATCCGCGTCTGTATCTGTATAACCTCAAAAAAAGACATAAGCGCCATAATAACACTAAGAAAAATAGGCAGCACTATACTGGCTTCAACAGTCAGCGAACCGTTACATTGCTGGCAGCCAACTGAAAAACAAAATGATCGATACCTGGATTTTTTTTTGAATGCTTTTCTATGATCAACTGCCAGCCTCATGGTACACCACCTTTCTTTATTTTAATTTTAATCTAATACATACGGCTTTGTTCGCACGAAATCTCATATCCAGACCCAGCAAAACAATAAAAAATCGGTGCCGCCTTCATACTTGCCTTAACCTGTACAGCTCCCAAACAATCCGCCATCGAAAAATCAGGATTTTTTTCTCTCATTCTAAGCTGAATGACATCCATTGTATGGTAGCGTCTATCACTTCGCCCTTGCGCATACAAAAGAAGGCGTAAGTATTCATCATATGACAGTCCATTATTCTCTTTTGCTGTTAAAAACAAATCTCCATCTAAAAAATCTGCGATCTGTGAAAACTCCAACGTCCAGCTTTCTGAGCTTTTAATAATAGGAATATTGCCTCCGCTTAGCAATGTTCTTACATCAACTATAGCCTCAGCAAATGACCAACCTGCAATCATTGTAAACTGCGTCAGCTTAATGGCAGGATATACGCCAGTCCAACCAACAAGAGTAGCTGCCGCTGTCTCTGCCTGAGATGATAAGACAGGATCCTTCCATGCAGAAAATAAATTCAGTCCCTCTCTCATTAAAAGAAGTGAATTTACTGTTGATTTTAAATTTTCCTTATCACTTGTTTTGCCATTTAGTATATATTCTAGCTCATATGCCATTTTATTTGTCTCGCCTGTACTTGTAAAACTGCGGCAATGCTCTAAAAGATATTCTGTAAACAAAAAACTTTCTTCCATTTCACTAATCGCAGAGTGATACCATGTAAAATTTACAGTTCTCCACTTTGATGGAAGATCCTCTGCCTCAATAACATATCCTGATGCAGCCTGATCAAACGGCAGTACAAAATTCAGCCAACCATCTTCCTTGAGCTTTTCTAATTTTTCAAGCCAGCTTTCTTCTATCGCTTCCTCATACTTCTTCTTTTCGTCATTCGTTTTTTCCAAAAACTGCTCATCAAAACTTTCTTGTTCCAGTTCCTGCTGCTCTTTTGCCATTGTCTTCGCATCATCACCCATTTCCAGCTCTTCAAGCTGCTCTTGTACTTTTTCAACCGCAATTCCAAGTGTGCGGTATTTTATAAATTCCAGTACGCTTCTGGCAAATAATTCTCCTTCATTTTCAATGACTGAAACCGTATTTTCAATCTCTGCAGTGCTACTTGTTCCTCTATATAGATTCCCAGATAGAAGCAAATGGTTTTGTTTGGGGTTTACATTCATCGTCAAATATTTGCTTACAACCTCCTCTATATCTTGATTATTACTTAATTCATTTTCATTTAAAAGCATTAAATCAAATTCATTAAGTAATTCACGATCATACATAGAAAATAATGAATCCATTGCAGAGTCTGTAGCACAGACTAGGCGCTGATGAAGTCCAAATATCCTCGCATGCTCTGTCATCATCATAATAAATCCAATAAATAGTACAAGCAACAACGATAAAAATACAGTTATACTGGCTTTCTCATGTAACCTTTTCATCATCCATACAATTCACTTACTGTACTATTTACATGACTAAAAATTCCAGTTACGATAGCGGTAAGCTGTTCTCTAAAAATTACAACAATTGCCAAAAGCACTACAAGAACTAAGATCACCTCAACAGTAGTAACTCCCTTTGTATTATTTCTAAATTTTCTAATTTTCTTCACTGCGCCATCAGTGATACGACAAAAAAACGTATGTTTTTTAATTCCTTCCATCAAAATATACCTCCTTCCGTAATTCTTTATTTTTAATCACTACATACTCATAAATGCAGGTATCATTACTATAGCCATTACTAATCCAAGCAAAAGAAACATCGGAAACAACATTTTGGTTTCCATACGCTCACCATCCTGTATTGCCTGGTTTTTTCTCTGTTCTAACGCCTGTGTCAGTTCTTGATCAAGCTGCTGCTCTAATCCCGATATTCCTTGACGCAAATTCTGTTCAAGGTTGCTTCCTAACTTCAAATAGCAGTGTGCTCTGCACCTCCTTCCAAATGCACCATATGCTGCTGCTTCATTTACACCTGCCTCTATCTGATTTCGGGTAACAAGCATTTCTTCAAACAGATAACGTTGATATCCCTTGCATTTATGCTGTGTTTCTTCATATTCTGCAGTCAAACGATTCCATGCCGTGCGTACATTTAATCCACACTGAATCATCAATCCTAACTCAAACACAAAATTAGGATAATCAGCTATCAGCTGTTTATTTCGATTCTCAAATGCTTCTTTCCTTTTTTGCCTTGCAATTTCATATAAAATAAACGGCAATAGTAAAAATAGCGCTGGCATCAGGCGGATCGGCTGTGTTTGCACTGTTTTATAGGTTAACTTCTTTCCTTCTATATTTTCAGGAAGCGTCACTATAGACTTTGTTTTCGTATTATTATTTTCATCCTTTAACTGTTTTGTCAAAAGCATCATATAATACTGCGCATCCTTCTTTGGCATCATCAGTCTCACATCAAGCGTGTAATACTGTTCATACATAGAATAAGATAACTTTACCTGAAGCTGAGCAGTAACACCCTCTGGAGGGATATCTTGTATTTGAATCACGCCAAAATCATCCAAAAGTTCTGGAGTTAAGCTTTTCCACGCTACACGTATTCCATAAATCGTGGAAGAAACGAGAGAAAGATTAGTCTGAACATTTTCAAGTGACTCATTTTCTCCTAAAACCTGTTCTTTTACTGAATCAAATGCATCATCAAACACAGCCATCATACCTTGTGTCTCTGGTTCTTTTCCATCTACACTTACGTGAATGGTCTGATCTCCCTCTTCTAAACCTTCCACTGTCAAACTATAGTCTTTTGTCTGTCCAAACTCCGGACGCTCTAGCTCCGTTTTTGGTACTTGCGTATCTGGAAAAAATGAAACAGCAATTCCAAGAACACTCGCCAAAAATAAACATATCCAGAAATTTACCATCTGCCTTACGCCTTGAAGCTGCAGCTTTTTCTTTGCATCCTCTCTTACATATAAGGCTTTTGCCCACTCTCTTTCTTCTTCATTTTGAGCTGGCTGCTTCATTGATAGCAAATCATAAATCCACAGTCCCATTGGAAATAAAAACCGTAACCATTCTTTTTTGTTTCCCTCACTCAGAATGTTGTCAATTGTTTCCTTTTTATAATTTCGTTTCCATACAGCAATTACTACTAATCCCACCATCAGACAACTAAAAAACAACGCCATGCAGCACACCTCCCTATTATTGCCTTTCAGCAACTTCATTCTTTCTTGTTTTAGTTACAGCATCCTTAATGACAGACTATTCTAGTCTCGTTATCCTCTCAGAAAGAAGATATGCCGTTATATAAATAAAAAGGCACACTGTCATAATCATCTTTCCTGTCATCGTCTCATACATTACACTAAGCAGCTGCGGTGATGTAACAGATAAATATAAAAGGATTCCAACTGGCATCAAATTCATAATCTTTTGTTCTAGCTTTTTCCCTGCAAGCATTGTCTCGATCTGAGACTGCGTCTGCACTTTCAATACAAGCTGACTAGCGATTTTCTGCAAAATAAATGGCATTGATGCACCACTTCTCTTAGCAAGCGCAAAGGCTTTTGCAAATTCTTTTACTTCTTCTATCTCACATGCATCTGCAAACGACAGCCATACCTGCTCAGCAGGTTCTCCCAAACTCATTTTTGTAAGCATTGTCTGCATAACCTGAACCATATAAGCAGTTTCTCCTTCCATCATAGATAGCTGCTCAGAAGCCTCCTGCATTGCATTTTCTGCTGAATGGCCAGTCCTAAATGCACCAGATAACAATTGAATTAATTCTTGAAATTCGCGTCTGATACGCTGTATTTGCTTTTCATGCAGCGATTTTCTAATCCATCGAAAGAAAAAATAAAGAAACGGTAGCATTGAAATAAATCCTGTCAAAAAATCATGATAAAAAATATAAGTAAGCCCTAACCAGCCTGCTGCTCCCATAGCTCCATACAAAAGCTTCTCCTTAAAGCCTAATACCTCAGGAAGACAATACAATTCCTGCGCTCTTAAGTTTTTCGCAGTTTTTAAGTGAATGAACTGCCTCAAGTTTTCCTGTGATCTTTCCATCCACAACCCCCGTTTCCTGAAATTGATACAGTACAGACAGTGTTACATTTCCTTTTTCGTCAAGACCAGTAACTTCCTGAATAGAAAGTACCTTTCGGGAACGATCTCGTAAACGCCCCAAATGAATTACAATATCAATTGCCGAGGCAATTTGTCCCCTTATTGCTGCAAGCGGAAGCTCTACTCCCATTAAAACCATTGTCTCAAGACGTGTCATCATATCCTGTGCACTATTGGCATGACCCGTTGAAAGTGAACCATCATGACCAGTATTCATCGCTTGAAGCATATCTAGCGCAGCCGCATCTCGTACCTCTCCGACAACAATACGATCAGGACGAATACGCAGACTATTTCTAATCAAGTCCCGAATTGTCACTTCATATTTTCCTTCCTGGCTTGCATTTCTTGACTCTAAGCGAACCAGATTTTGGATATGATATAAACGAAGCTCTGCGGAATCTTCTATCGTGACAACACGCTCCTGATCAGGAATATACTCCGCAAGTGCTCCCAAAAATGTAGTCTTTCCTGAACCGGTTCCTCCTGATATAAATATATTGTAGCGTGCTCGCACCAGATTCGCTAAGAATTGCGCTACATCCTCTGACAATGCACCCCATTTTATTAGTTGGTGCATATCAGGAGGATGCTTTGCAAATCGCCTGATCGTAAGAATCGGACCATTGAGCGCGATTGGAGGAAGAATAATATTTACTCGTGATCCATCCTCAAGGCGAGCATCTGCCATTGGATTTGCCTCATTTACCCGGCGATTTACTTTCGCTACAATTTGCTGAATTACATCCTCTAATTTTTCCTGCGATGAAAATGCCTTAGGAAAACGAACTAACTCACCTTGCTTTTCCACATAAATCTGATCATAACCATTGACCATGATCTCTGTCACTTCCGGGTCATCTAATGCCTCACTTAATACATCCAGCCTTCGAAATGAATCATACAATGCCTGTCTTAGCTGCGTCAAAACCCGCACTGAAAATTGTTTTCTATACTGCGGCATCATCAAAACCTCATCAATGCTTGCATACAATTCATCATCTGTCAGCTCTCTTGTCATATCAAGCTGCTCCACTACTTGGGTACGCAACAATCCAAAAAGATTTTGCCGTTGTTTTTCATCATCTTCATTACTGTTTCTTTGACCTTTCAGCGAAAACAGCTCCTCATCGCATTTTTTCATTTTATTTACCACTCGCTCTTTATTAAATTGCGCACATAATCTCCTGCTTCTCCCCACAGAGCGTATTCTAACCGTTCCTTCATTGTTCCATTTTGCGCACACTGAGGCAGCGTTACAATCTGCATACGCTGCAAAAGCTCATCACTGCCATTTTTCTCAAGCCAAAGCTCAAAATGTCTTTGCCGATCTTTTGCCAAACGTTCTGAAAGCACTGGCACATATAGCTGAGAACACATCGAAAACATTGAATCTGCAAGCCACAGCTTTGATCCAATATCTAAAACAATCGCTGCGTATTCTGTCTCCTGCGCAATTTTTAAAATCAACTGGCTCCATTCTTCTGGCTGTATTGCACATAGATCCTCTGGACAATTCATTCCGGTAAGCACATCAACTCCATGCCAATGTGATACAAGTACTGGCAATTTTTCCTTTAATTTTTGTCTTTGCCAGTAAAAATAGGCATCTGATAGCGTTCCTTTTTCACCTTGCTCCTCTGATATATTCTCTTCCTCATCCCAAAACGGCAATTCATCAAAACCGATATATAAGACTGACCGCTTACGCGCCAGTAACTCCCCAAGCAAAAGAGAAAACGTTGTCTTTCCACATCTTCCTACTGGAGAATACACACCGTATATAGGACACGATTCCTGCATTACTGGACTGTCTCGTTTGTCATGATCACTCATACGCTGCATCAATTGATTTAATAATTGATCCGTAGGCTGATATTTATAAATATGGTTTTCCTTATGATCACGTGCCTGCTCTTTATGTTCAGTTAAATATAAAACATCCTGCGTTTTCACAAACATCTCTCCATACGATTCCAAACTGTTTTCTTCAGAAAGAAGGAGAAGCTGCGGTGTATGCCCCTGCAGATAATCTGACAGCTTATCTGCCTGCGAAAATACCTGCAATTCAAATGGCATATTTTCCTTGCGGTTCACATATTCTGCAAGATTTTTTCCATACGCCTCTTCCTGCTCATACATTGCCACTACCTTTTTCATATGCACACTTTCTCCTTTCTTTTTCACTGGTATTTTTACCACTAAAATTTCATTCATAATAAATTAAAATTTACTGATGAGCACATTTTAACAGATTGATAGTTAAAGTCAATGTTTTTTCTATTTATTTAATAATAAGCATCCGTATTGTATGTATAATACATATTGTGTGAGTTTATATTTTTACTTTTACACAAAAAAAACCTTACCTACCCCAACATTTTAGAGTAGAAAGGCTTTTTAATTTTATATTATTTTTAATTATACTCTCGAAAAATTGCATCCGATGCAATTTTATATTCTCTCACAGAGTTAGACTTTTTAATCTGTTTCAATAGCTTAGGCGATGCCTGGATACCATTTCCCAGATAAACCCATAACTCTTTCATCTTAAATAAAACATTGCGATCTCCTGACATCTCCTCACAATATCCGTCTAAAATCGCATCATGAAATTTCTTCAATCGCTCAGATGACAGCGTTTTCTCCACGTTCCTTTTTTCGCTAACGCCTTCTTCCATTTCATGATTAATCTCTTCTGCAAGAGCAGGATTCATAAGTAAGCCACGACCTAGCATAACACCTTTAGTCTGTATCCCAAGACCACCCTTTATTTCATTCCACTTATCCACAAAATGAATATCTCCATTATAAAAAATTGGGGATAGACTATGCTCTTTTGCATACTGATAAGCATCCATATGAGGATAACCTTTATAAAAATCCTGTAACAAACGAGGATGAATAATCAAATGATCAATTGGGAACTGGTTAAACAGTGTTAATAACTGTGGCCACTCCTCCTCTGATGAAATGCCAATCCTTGTTTTTACAGAAATCTTCATTCTCGTTTTTGAATATATCTGATCCAAAAATTTGCTCAACTCTTCTGGATATGCTAAAAAACCTGCCCCACGTCCTTTTGCAGTTACTGTCCCAGACGGACATCCTAAATTGAGATTCACCTCTCGATATCCGTATTCATACAATTGCTTTTCAATTTCCAAGAAGTCATCAGCACGATTGGTCAGAATTTGCGGAATTACATGCATTCCCTCATTATGTTCTGGCAACACATCATGGCGTTCACGACTTCCTAATTTCTTATTTGAAATAAATGGCGTATAGTAAGTATCAAGCGGTGCAAAATATGCACGATGCGCCCTACGATAGACATAACCTGTCAATCCTTCCATAGGTGCCATTGAAATCTTATACTTCATGAAATTTATCTCCCTCTTACTTTTATTTAGGTTCACGGGACGCCCATTCACAAAACCCACACTCCGTGCTCTCGCTGCCTCGCAGCTTCGTTTTGTTCTTTGAAGTGAACTGGCAAACAAAAAAGCTACCACTTTTCAGTGATAGCTAAGCAAATAGCGGAAGGGAGATTTGAACTCTCGACACCACGGGTATGAACCGTGTGCTCTAGCCAGCTGAGCTATTCCGCCATATTATAAAGGCATTTCTGTACCTTCAAAACTGCACACAAACTTTTCATCCAAACCTATTACCATTTCCTA
>OCHA01000749.1_pt1 | contig 32399 bp, 24 predicted proteins | sample 1538591 | NCBI WGS metagenome assembly OCHA01 (sample SAMN04571710, study PRJEB22368) | human gut metagenome | biome: human gut; material: stool | host: Homo sapiens | place: Luxembourg | collected 2012-09-06 | reverse complement strand
GTATGAAATCCCATCAGCATAAATCCTGAATACTGTGGCTATATTTCAGTCTATAGGGCTGGATGATGCTGCCAGAATCTAAGGAATCCCACGGTTTTAATCGTGGGAGTATGTCAAAGGTTCGTAGTCGAAGTGACAGTCTGTCTTTTCGTTAAGCTCATTATGGCATTTCTTTAAGATTTCAGCATTGAAGAATTTAAATTGATTGTATCTAGTTGCCTTACATTTTAACAGCTCTTTCAAATCATCCAATTTGATTTCCCATGATTTGCGAAAACGGTTATTTTCCAAGTAGAGGAATAAAACATAGCTGTATCGAGATTTTAACTCAATGACGTTTTTTAGACGATATCTGAGATAGCCCAAATCTTCAATATTGAAAATATATTCTCTTGCCGATGGTGTACATGTAAGCGTAATTTTCCATAGTCCGTTGCCATCTGGAACTGCTTCGGCTTCTTCGAATAAGGAGATTATCTTAAATCCATCTGGCTTTGTGGCATCTTCAATTTCCACAATTTGGAATAAATTGCGAAGGCGTTTATTAAGGTCGTCCTTTAATATTCTGGTTACACATAGGACACGTTCAAGTTCTCCTTTTTCGATTATGACTGTTCTTTTTTCAGGATCATGACTATCAATTCTTGCCAAATATACATCAAGTAATTTTAATTCTGGCAAAGTTAGGTTGGTTTTCGCAAGTGACTGTAGAGGGTTTGATTTTTGGACGGTCAGCTTGTCTGGATTCCCTAGTCCGATTATATCTGAAGTTTCTGGTAGCTTTTTTCTCCTTGGCATTTATCTGATTTCCCCTTTCCTTTTTTCTTTTATGGCACAACAATAGTACGAATATGTCAATATAAAAAACGTACCTTTCGTGAAAAACTATCGTACCTGTAGATATTAAAATCCTAGCATTGATGCTGTTTCTGGAATTCTTATAATCAAGAAAGTAATCAAGAAAATAATCAGGAAGGTAATCAAGCAATCAATCAAGAGAGCGTGAAGGGTGGGAGTTAATGGGTATGATAAAATATGAATTGTAAAGAGCACTGTATTTTCAATCAAAACGATGAGATAGTATGAAAAACAATCGTACCTTTCCATACTCTAAATCCAATATTTATGCGCTTCTCATAACATTTGTAATCAAGTTAAATTCAAGATACTTGACAGATTCCCTTTTACTTATAAGAATTTTTCTGTTTGAAACACTTGACATAAGTTAGAAAGTATGCTACCTTTAAAACACAGAATATATTCGAAATAAAGTTGATAATAATGCAAAATATCGAATTATTTGCACAAAAAACTGAAAATTATGTCGAAAATCAATTGACCATTTGCTGTTTTCCTGACCAGAAAGGGGTGTTGTATGATGATGGCATGTTTGAGTATTGCGATTTTTCTGACTTTGTTTGCAGGCAATGTAAATGCGTTATCGGATTGGCAGGTGACGGTTCCAGAGAAAGAACATGTGGCTTCTTATCAGATTGTATGTGATGATTGGAAGATCCACTACGTTGTGAATGGTAATGAATATCAATATTGTTTGAAGCTCACACGGGGAAATCAGGGCGAATCAGAAAAAGCGTCAGAAGAAAAGACGTTTGTGGTGCTGTCAAATGATAAGGATCTTAGCTATCAGGCAGTGTGGAATTCTTTGATTTCTAGTCAATATCAGAATAACGATAAGGTATTTTATTGGTTGGGATATGATGAATAGTCTTATATGAACAAAGTCAAGAAAACCAAGGGATGCGAAAAGCCATGGGGACGAATATGTCCCCGTGGCTTTGTCTGTGTCTAAATGTTTTTTTAAAAGAAGTGAAATCTCCATTGTTATTAGATTCGACATGGTTTACAATAGAAAATATGCATATTAGGTCAGATGCAAAATGAAAAAGGAGGAGTTGGAAAATGATACGTTTATTTGAAGAACATCAGGTTCGAAGGACAACTGAGCTTTCTTCATCTTTGTGGGATTTTAGTCAGGTGACAGATGGAAAAAATACGCCGGTTGGAAAAGTAACGGTGCCGTCCTGTTGGGAAAGCTATCCTGGCTTTGAAGCTTACAGAGGACAGGGCTTGTATGAGCGTAACTTTGAGGCGGGCGGTGATATGCGCATTGTCTTTAAGGGTGTCAGCCATACGGCAAAGGTTTTTGTGGATGACAAATTTGTTTGTGAGCATTACAATGCATTTACTCAGTTTGAGGCAGTGGCCAAAAATTTGCCGTCAGGTGTTCATAAGTTAAGTGTCTTGGTGGATAACTCATTTTCTGAGGCATCAGCTCTTCATGTGGAAAATGATTACCAAAGCTATGGCGGTATTTCAAGGGGTGTGGTATTAGAAAAGCTTCCGAAACATTATATTAGACAGATGCATTTTACTCCTATTTATAAGGATGGTGGATGGTATGCAAGGATCAAGCTTGTGATTACATCACTTACTGAGGATAGGTGGGATGGAACTGTGAATGTCACGCTGAAAAATGGGGAGACAGAAGTCTTTTTGTGCAGCGAGACTTGTAGTATGAAAGAAAATGAAGACGAGCTTACGATTGAGACTGATGAGATTGCCTGCAAGGCTGTAAGTGCTTGGGCACCAGAGCATCCAACTCTTTATATGCTTAGTGCACAGTTAGAAGATGAAGATGGCAAAGTGATTGATGATTTGATTGACCGTGTGGGCTTTCGTGAAGTCAGGACACAGGGTAAGGACATTCTCTTAAATGGAAAGAAGCTTCAAATTAAGGGTTTCTGCCGCCATGAGGATCATCCACAATTTGGCTGTGCGCTGCCTCTTTCTGCAATTATGCAGGATCTGCAGCTTGCACGAGATATGGGAGCAAATTCAATTAGAACATCTCATTATCCAAATGATGAGCTGTTTCTTGATTTGTGTGATGAGCTTGGTATTCTTGTCTGGGAGGAGAACCATGCAAGAGGCTTAAGTGAAGAGCAGATGAGAAATCCAAACTTCGAGCGCCAGTGTGAGACTTGTATTCGCGAGATGATAGCAGCTCACTATAATCATCCGTCTATTTATATCTGGGGTATTTTAAATGAGTGCGCAAGTGACACAGAGTATGGCAGAGAATGCTATAAGACGCAGCTTGAACTAATTAAAAGCCTTGATGTGACGCGTCCGCGCTCATTCTCAAGCTGCCGCTTTAAGAATGATATATGCTTTGATCTTGTTGATGTGGTTTCCTACAATATTTATCCGAAATGGTATCATAATACACCAGTAGCAATGTATCTGGATGATTTGTATAAATGGGTTCAGACAACTGGCGGTGCTAGAAAGCCATTTTTGATTACTGAGGTTGGGGCAGGAGCGATCTACGGCTATCGCACACCGGCAAAGGTGAAGTGGTCTGAGGAATATCAGGTTTTGGCGCTTGAGGAGCAGCTTGGTGCGATTCTTTCTTATAAGGGTTGTTCTGGTGTGTACATCTGGCAGTTTTGTGATGTGCGCGTAACAAACGATTGGTGGAATACACGTCCGAGAACAATGAACAACAAGGGAATTGTGGATGAGTACAGAAGACCGAAGCTAGCTTATGAGACAGTTAAGAAAATCTTTTCGTCTGTTGATACATACAGAGAATAAGGCTTCAATTGAATGATGCTTGTATGAAAAAACACAAGTGAATCTAAAAAAATAGATGTATAAAATAAGATAAAAAGTAACGAACATGGAAGGAAAACACGATGGAAAAACAGAAGAAGTTTTCACTGAAAAACTATCTGTATGAGTATAAATGGTGGTATGTGTTTGGCATAGCAATTTTGCTTTGTGTCGATCTGGCAAATATATATATTCCGCAGTTTATCGGAGATATAATTGACGGACTGACAAATGAAACGCTGACAAAAGCCGGAATTCCAATGATGCTCATGAAGATATTGATTGCAGGACTGATTATGATGTTTGGCCGTTTTGGATGGCGCTACTGCATTTTTGGTGCATCCAGAAAGATTGAATATCGTCTTAGAAATGATATGTTTGGTCATTTGGAAACATTGTCGGCACGTTATTTTAATGAGCACAAAACAGGTGATCTGATGGCTCATTTCACCAACGATTTGGAAGCTGTGCGAGTGGCAGTAGGTATGGCTGTCATTACAACCTTTGATGCAGCTGTCATGTCAATTATGGTTATCATTAAAATGATCATATATGTTGATCTGCGTTTGACTGTGCTTGCATTTGTTCCAATGATTCTTGTTGCAATCGGATGTTATTTCTTTGGTGTTCAGATGAAAAAGCGCCAGACTGCCAGACAGGAAGCCTTTTCATTTCTTTCAGATAAGGTGCAGGAAAGTATTTCTGGTATCCGTGTTTTAAAGGCCTTTGTTCAGGAGAAGAAGGATCTTGAGGAATTTCAAAAGGCAAATGAAAATAACATGGAAAAGAATCTTGCCGTTGTGAAGCTAAGGAGTTTGTTTGGACCACTGCTTGATTTGATTACGGGAATCAGTCTTCTTTTGACATTGATCATTGGAGGAAAAATGGTAATTAATGGAACTGTATCAGTTGGTCAGTTTGTTGCATTCAACTCTTATATCGGTATGCTCGTATGGCCGATGATCGCCTGTGGTGACTGTATAAATACATTTAGCCAGGCATCAGCAGGCTATAAGCGTATCAAGGATATCTTCGATGAAAAGCCAGATATCATTGATAAGGTAAAAGAGAAGGATGGTGAGCATTTAACTGGTGATATAGAGCTGAAGAATCTGACCTTCCAGTATCCAGATGGCGATACACCTGTTTTAAAGAATGTGAGTGTTCACATTAAACCGGGCGAGATGTTAGCAGTACTTGGACGAACTGGAAGCGGAAAATCTACGCTTGCAGATCTTCTTCTTCGTGTATATGACTGCGAAAAAGGAATGCTTTTGATGGATGGAAGACCTATTGATGAGATTCCGCTTCATGTGCTTCACCGTGATGTGGCTTATGTGCCTCAGGAAAATTTTATGTTCTCAGATACACTTGAGGAAAATATAGCGTTTGGACTTGAGGATCGTATTTTTGATCATCCAAAGCTTCGCGATAATATTAAGGAAGCAGCAGAGGCGGCCTGCATTCACAGCAATATTATTGATTTCCCAGAAGGTTATCAGACACTTGTTGGAGAGCGCGGTGTAACGCTTTCAGGCGGTCAGAAGCAGCGAAGCTCTATTGCACGTGCGCTTCTTAAGAATGCCCCTGTATTGATTATGGATGACTCACTGTCTGCTGTCGATACAGATACAGAGGAGCAGATTTTAGAGAATCTGATTCGTCTGCGCAAGGGAAAAACAACTATTATTATTGCACATCGTGTTTCTACGCTTCAAAAGGCTGATCATATCGCAGTATTGACTGAGGGTGAGCTGACTGAGTATGGTACACATGATGAATTAATCCGCGAGGGCGGCTTCTATGCAAAGATTTATGAGAAGCAGCAGCTTGAGCAGGAATTAAATGAGATGTAAGGGGGTGCAGCAAGATGAGTTCAATGACAGATGACAAATTGGAAAGTAATTATAAAGGAAATGCGTTGCTGCATCTTTTGTCTTATATGAAGCCGTATGCCGGATGGGTAATGCTTTGTCTGGTTCTTGTGCTGGCACTTACAGGATTTGATTTATATAGACCAACACTTATTGGAGATGCGATTGACAACTTCGAGACGCAGGGCGATTATAATGTAATTATTAATACAGCATGGAAATACGGTATTGTACTTGTAGTAAGCTTTATTTTCAATATGGCACAGACCTGGATTTTGCAGAAGACTGGACAAAAGATCATTCTGACTGTAAGACGAGAGCTGTATATTCATATTCAAAGCTTAAGCAGCCGTTTCTTTGATCTGACGCCCGTTGGAAAGCTTGTCACAAGAGTGACAAATGATGTTGAAGCATTAAATGAGATGTATTCAGGCATTTTGGTGCGCTTATTTAGAAATATCGTAAAGATAATAGGACTGGCGGTTGTTATGATTGCGCTAGACAGAGGACTGGCACTTTTTTCATTTGTGCTTCTGCCTATTGTTATGGTGCTTACAGTTGTTTTTCGTATTATTTCCAGAAAAACATATCGAATTGTACGCACAAAGCTTACAGATATCAATACATTTTTATCTGAGAATATTTCAGGAATGCGCGTCATTCAGATCTTTGGACGAGAGGAGCGAAAGTTCGAGGAGTTTAAAGATAAGGATTACAAGCTGTACCGCGCACATTACCGTGAGATGATGGTGTTTGCGATTTTTCGCCCGCTAATCTATATTTTAAGTGTGTTGTCTTTAATGATAGTGCTTGGCATCGGAAGCAACGAGGTATTAGATGGGGCAATTTCCATAGGAACTCTCTATATTTTCTCACAGTATATTCAGCAGTTCTTTGACCCGATTCAGGAGCTTGCCGAGCAGTTTTCAACACTGCAGTCATCAATAGCATCAGCAGAAAAGATCTTTACAATTCTCGCTGAGGAGCCGCAGGTTAAGGAGGATGAAAATCCTATTGTACTGCCAAAGGTTCTCGGACGCATTGAGTTTGACCATGTATGGTTTGCATATGATGGAGAACATTATGTACTTCGTGATGTTTCCTTTGTAATTGAGCCTGGTGAGAAGGTGGCATTTGTTGGTGCAACAGGAGCTGGAAAATCGTCTATTTTAAATCTAATCGGACGTTATTATGATATCCAGAAGGGTAATATTTATATTGACGGTGTGGATATTAGAAAGCTTTCCAAGAAGCAACTTCGAAGTGCGATTGGACAGATGCAGCAGGATGTATTTATATTCGAGGGAGATATTGAGTCAAATATTCGTCTGCACGATGATATCCCGTTTGAAGATGTGAGAGCTGCTGCTGAGTATGTTAATGCATCACATTTTATTGAAAAGCTTCCGCAAAAATATAAGGAGCCTGTTACAGAGCGCGGTGCAACTTTTTCAGCAGGAGAGAGACAGCTTCTTTCATTTGCAAGAACGCTTGCGCATAAGCCGGCAATTCTTGTAATGGATGAGGCAACAGCAAATATTGACACAGAGACTGAAATTTTAATTCAGGAAGCGCTTGAAAAGCTGATGAAGGGACGAACTACTATTATGGTAGCGCATCGTCTTTCAACAATTCAGCATGCTGACTGCATAATGGTTATGCATAAGGGAAAGATCAGAGAGCGCGGAACACATCAGGAACTTTTGGCGCAGAACGGAATCTACAAAAAGCTTTATGAGCTGCAAATTCATCATGTGATATCAAATACATAAGTCACATGAAGTATTATCAGAAAGCAGATATATCTTTAAGCTTCCAGAAAAAGATGAGGATATTTATCGCGTAGAAGTTTCTCAGAAAAATGGACAGTGGGCATACAGTTCACCGATTTTTGTCAGAAATATATAAGAATAAAATAATTTTTATAGCAGAAAAGTCACCTAAGGTGGCTTTTTTTGCTTTTATAATGTGACTTAGAAACTTTACAAAAATTTTATCTTGATTTGACTAGAAGAGTATAACAGATTTTACGAAGGACTACTAAAATGCAAATTGTAATAAAAACACACATAAAAAAAGGAGACTACTCACATGAGATTAAAAAAAATCAGTGCATTATCATTGGCAGCAGCAATGTCAGTCTGTACAGTACCAGCTTTTGGTGCAGCAGAAAAAGAAAATGTAAATGTTCCAAAATATATTTTCCTGTTTATAGGAGATGGAATGAGCTACCCACAGGTTCAGACAACCAACTATTATTTGAATGCAATTGCAGATGATGGTGATGATGTGCTGACGAGTGAAAGTAAATTGAATATGATGAAGTTTCCAGTGGCCGGATCAGCACAGACTTATGACAGCACTTCATTCTGTCCTGATTCAGCGTCTACAGCAACTTCCATTTCTACAGGTCATAAGACATATAGCGGAACCATCAACATGGATGAAAAGATGGAAACTTCTTATGAGACTATCGCTGAGAAATTAAAAAAGCAGCTTGGCTATAAGGTGGGAATTTTATCTTCTGTTAATTTAAACCATGCTACTCCGGCAGCATTTTATGCGCATCAGCCATCCAGAAATAATTATTATGAAATTGGTCAGGAGCTTATTGCAAGTGATTTTGATTATTTTGCAGGTGGTGGTCTTAAGAAAACAACAGGACCGGATAAGGATAAGACGGATCTTTATCAGCTGGCAGAAGAGGCTGGATACAAGGTAATTAAGACTCAGGAAGAGGCGCAGGCTTTGACCGCAGAAGATGGAAAGGCAATCGTAATTGATGAGACACTTGCAGATAGTGATGCAATGAGCTATGACATGGATTTGGAAGAGGGAGAATGGGGACTTTCAGATTATGTTGAAAAGGGAATCGAAGTGCTTAATAATGATACTGGATTTTTTATGATGGTAGAAGGTGGAAAAATTGACTGGGCATGTCATGCAAATGATGCGGCAGCAACTATCACCGATACAGTAGCAATGGACGAAGCAGTAGGAAAGGCAGTTGAGTTTTATAACGAGCATCCAGATGAGACGTTGATTCTTGTTACAGGTGATCATGAGACAGGTGGTCTTACTATTGGATTTGCAGGAACTGATTATGATACCTTCCTTGCAAATATTAGTAATCAGAAAATTTCTTATGCAAAGTTTGACTCTGATTATGTGACAGCATATAAGGAAAATAAGACAGACTTTGATACAGTAATGGCTGATATTACTGAGCTTTTTGGTTTGCAGGCACCAAATGGTGTAGCAGAAACTTCCAATCAGGCTGACAGTAAGGATGTACATCCAGAGGGAACAGATGACAAGGGAAGTCTTGTAATGACTGATTATGAATATCAGAAGCTGCAGACGGCTTATGAAGAAACAATGAGCAGAACAGGAGAAGAGTCTGAGTTTGGTCAGGAAGAGTATCTTCTGTATGGAAGCTATGAGCCGTTGACAGTAACAATTACACATATTTTAAATAACAAATCAGGTGTTAATTTTGCTTCCTATGCACATACAGGACTTCCAGTAGAGGTATTTGCGATGGGTGTTGGACAGGATAAGTTCAAAGGTTATTATGATAATACAGATATTTTTAACAAGATGGCAGAAATTACAGGAGTACAATAAATGATCAAGGACAGACTAAAAAAAAGCTCTGTCTCAATTATAGCAATTTTGTTGATCTTCATCCTCATGGCGCTTCCGACAGGCTATGAGGATGCTGCTATTTATAAAGGGACGGACAGAGTTAAGGCAAAAGTGCTTTCTACAAGCGAGGATTCTGTAATTAGTAACGGTTTGATTCAATCAGGAGAACAGTACTGTAAGGTAAAAATACTTGGCGGAAAGTTTAAGGGACAGGAAGCAAATGCAGTAAACATGCTAAGTGGTTCTTTGGAAGCTGATAAAATATTTAAAAAGGGTGATGTTGCTCATGTGGTAATAAGTTATAGTGGCGACACTATTCTTTCTATCATGATGAGTGACCATTATCGTCTGGATAAGGAAGCGCTTTTGGCGGGTATTTTTGTCTTACTGTTAATTGGATTTGCAGGAAAGACAGGCCTTAGAGCTGTATATTCTTTTGTCATTACGATATTGGCAATATGGAAAATTTTAACACCAGCCTATTTAAATGGTGCTAATCCGATTTGGTGGGGAATTGCATTGACTGCTTTTTTAACACTGTTAATCATCTTTTTAGTATATGGGTTTGATAAGAAAACGCTTGCTGCGTCATCAGGTGCACTTTTGGGTGTACTTGTAACTTGTATTATAGGCTGTATTTTTACAGAGGCTTTTAAAATTCATGGAGCCGTCATGGCTTATTCGGAAAGTCTTCTATATGCTGGATATCAGAAGCTGAATCTTTCTCAAATTTATATGAGTGGTATTTTTATCGGAGCATCAGGTGCAATGATGGATTTGTCTGTTGACATTACATCAGCAGTTAATGAAGTAATTGAAAAAAAGCCAGATATTGGTTGGAAGGAAGCTGCTCGATCAGGCATGAACGTGGGAAGAGCTGCCATGGGAACTATGACAACAACACTTTTGCTGGCGTACTCAGGAGGATATATTGCATTGCTCATGACATTTATGGCGCAAGGCACACCAATTGACAATATTTTAAATTATAAATATGTAGCAGCAGAATTACTTGATACCATTGTGGGAAGCTTTGGACTAGTGACAGTGGCTCCATTTACAGCACTGACAAGCGCATGGCTTCTCACAAAAAAGAAAAAATAAATATTCTTTGCTTTAAACTGTAAAAGTTTAAATCAGCAGTTGACGTAACGTGCAGTATGGCTTATAATAAATCTATCTGTTGAGGTCGGGGGCAAGGCTTTTGCCCTCGATTGTTGTCATAGAGGGAATTTATTATAAGAAAGGGAAATGTTATGAAAAATCGAGAACGGCTTGGAAGCCGACTTGGCTTTATCATGCTGTCGGCTGGCTGTGCAATCGGCTGCGGTAATGTGTGGAAGTTTCCGTGGATGTGCGGACAAAATGGAGGCGGAGGCTTTATGCTGGTATATCTGGCGTGCCTTGTTTTATTAGGTCTTCCGGCAATTGTTATGGAGTTTGCAATAGGACGAGCATCGCAGGCAAGTCCAGTTTTTATGTATCGAAAGCTGGAAAAACCAGGCCACAAATGGGGAATCTTTGGCATTGTATGTCTGATTGGAAATATTGCACTGATGGCATTTTATACTGTTGTTACTGGATGGATTATCTATTATTTCGTTAAGTTCTTAACCGGACAAAATGATAGTTTTGGTTTTGAGGCTATGATAACTAATCCAGGTGTAAATGTTACATTCTTACTGGTTACAGTAGTTGCTGCATTCGCAATTTTAAGCTTTAATCTGCAGGGCGGTTTGGAGCGTGTAACAAAGTACATGATGGTATCACTCTTGATTTTAATGATGGTACTTGCTATTCATGGTCTGACACTTTCAGGAGCAAAGGAAGGCTTAAAGTTCTATTTGGTTCCTGATTTTTCAAAAATTGATGGTTCAGTAGTCGTTAGTGCGATGAATCAGGCATTTTTCACTCTGTCAACAGGAATGGGCGGTATGGCAATATTTGGAAGCTATATCGGAAAGGATCGTTCTTTGATGGGCGAGTCTGTTCATGTAATTGTACTTGATACATTTGTCGCAGTTATCGCTGGTGTTATCATGTTCTGCGCATGCTTTACTTATGGACTTGAAGTTAATGCAGGACCAAGCCTTCTGTTTGATACAATGGCAACAGTATTCTCTCATATGCCTGGAGGACGCTGGTGGGGTGCGTTGTTCTTCTTGTTTATGGTATTTGCAGCGATGTCTACCGTGCTTGGTGTTTGCGAAAATATTCTTGCAATGGTTCGCGAGCTTACCGGATGGTCACGTCCAAAAGGATGCGTTGTCTGCGCTGCAGGAATCTTTGTACTTGCATTGACAACAGCACTTGGCTACAGCGTAATTAAATTCCAGCCATTTGCAGAGGGAACAGCATGGCTTGATTTATGGGATTTTATTGTATCTAACAATATCCTTCCGCTTGGATCGCTTGTACTGGCACTGTTTTGCTGCAACAAGTTTGGATGGGGCTGGGATAAGTTCATGGAAGAGGCTAATACAGGAAAGGGCCTTAAGATAAAGTCATGGATGAAGCCAATCTTCAAATATTTTGTTCCGGCAGCAATTTTGTTTATCTATATTTATGGAATGATTAATTTTAAGTGGAAATAAAAACAACACCTTGCATCGTATTTAATAGTACGGTGCGAGGTGCTTTTTGTATGAGTAAGACGAAAAGAAGAGTTTGCTAAGCTACAGTTAATACATACTTTGCAGTGTTTATGGCAGCATCCTTTCCAACTTCATTATATCCGGCCTGATAATAATGGAAAGAATCCTTCATCAGTCCTCGTGCTTTCATTGTTTCAAACAGGCGGCTTACGACTGTGATATCTTTTCTGTGTTCTGCAAATGAATACTGAGCATTTCTAATCTCATCGTAGCAGATATCATCAGCTGTTCCATTATAAGCGCCAATTCCAATTAAAAAACAATGTTCAATTCCGACAGCCTTTAGCTTTTCATACATTTGCATAAATTGTTTTGTATATTCGTCAGCACTTGTATGGTGATCTCCGTCAGATTCTCCCTGACACCAAAGAAGATACTGATGGCGAAGGGTAATATTATGCTGTTCGCAGAATGTTTGCGCGCTTTTTAAACGTGTTATTGTATCTGTAAGATAGTCATCGTGATCCTGCCAGTTTGCGATGACAGAGCCGCCTTTGCTTGATGACAGGCCAAGAACTGGAACACCAGTATTTTGAAAATAGGTATTTACAAAAGAAGCGACAAGTGAGCCAGTCTTCATACCTGGCTCAAAAATACCAGTGGGATTATTTTCCAAAGCACCAAAAGGCTCTGCGATTGGATAAAGTCTGGTTGGATCAGAGATTGCGCGAAATTCAGCACCAGCACCAGGAATTAAGTCAGGTGCACATTCTGGAAATTGTGTACAGGCAATGCCGCGGCCAGCCATATTGGACTGTCCGGCGAATAAAAATAAATCATATGTTGTCATAAGTCCACCTTCTGTTATAGTATTTTTCAAGTGGAGTATAGCACTGAAAGTGCTGATACACAAGTGCAAAAAAATTGTGAAAGTCATTCACCTTCGGGTTAGATTTAATTTGGATGTGAATGGGGTTAAGAATAGTTACAAAAGATATAAAAGTGTGGTACTATAAGAGTGGTTTTGAGGATTTCACTTTAGAAAGGAAATATTATGCATACAAAGGAATCATTAAAAAAGCAGCTTGCAGCGATGGGACTTACAGGGGAAGAAACAATTTTAATTCATTCTTCTATGAAGGCAATCGGTGAAACACAAAAAGGAGCCGATACGGTGTTAGATGCTTTGATGGAGTTTTTTGAAAAGGGTTTATTGCTTCTTCCGACACATACATGGAAGACGATAAATGCAGACAATCCTGTTTTTGATGTGGATAATGAACCTGCATGTGTGGGGATTTTATCTAATTTATTTTTGAAACGTCCTGGTGTGATTCGCTCATTGCATCCGACTCACAGTATGGCAGGCTACGGAAAAGATGCTGCGTCATATTTGGCCGGTGAAGAAATGCGCAATACACCGTGTACACCAGGCGGCTGTTATGATCGTTTAAAAGATGTCGGAGGCAAAATTCTCTTAGTTGGGGTTGGTCATGAGCGAAATACATACATCCATAGTGTAGAGGAAGTGCTTAATGTGCCAAATAGACTGTCTGACATGCCAGTTCTTATGAAAATCGTGCAGCATGGAAAAAAGCCAGTTTCTGTCTATATGAGAAAGCACTATAACTCACAGCAGCCACATATTTCTGAGGATTTTGTCAAGCTAAATCGTGCATTTGATGAATGTGGAGCTGCAGTACATACGGTATTTGGATCAGCAGAGTGTATTTTATGCGATGCAAGACGTATTTTTGAAGTGACTCGCCATGTGCTGGCACCTGATCCAGAGTGTCTGGTGACAGGAGGAGAAATTACACCTGAACGATGGCAGGAGCTTATTAGATAAAAGATACAATAGAAAGCAGGTAAGATATGACAAAGATATTTGCACATAGAGGCGCAAGTGCATATGCGCCGGAAAATACAATGGAGGCCTTTGAGTTAGCAGCAAAGCAGGGCGCAGACGGCATTGAGTTAGATGTTCATGTGACAAAGGATGGCGAAGTTGTGGTGACACATGATGAAAAGATTGATCGTGTCAGCAACGGAAGCGGTTTTATTAAGGACATGACGCTGCGCGAATTAAAGCGTCTGTCTTTTCATAATCACATGGAGTCTTATGTGGGAGCAGGTATTCCGACGCTTCGCGAGGTTCTCGAATATGTCAGTACAACAAATATGGATGTAAATATAGAGTTAAAGACTGGAATTTACTGGTATCCGCAGATTGAAGAAAAGACAGCTTTTATTGTCCAGGAAACGGGAATGCATGACAGAGTGATTTATTCTTCCTTTAATCATCACAGCATTGCCAAATTAAAGGAGATCGACAGTGCTGCCGAGACCGCATGGCTGTTTTCTGATGTAATTTTAAATGTTGAGCAGTATGCAAAGGCAAATGGTGTGGAGGGTCTTCATCCGGCTGTTTATCATATGTATATGTCTGATTTTATGAAAAGATGGAACGAGAGCGGCGAGAAGGTGCGTGTATGGACTGTAAATAATGAAAAGGATATGAAAAATTTTATTCAGCATGATTTAGAGGCAGTTATCACTAATTATCCTGATGTCGCATTACGAGTAAGAAGAGAGGTAACAGGATGCTAAGCAACAAAAAGCTTTTTTTATTTGATATTGACGGAACAGTGTGTCAGGGTGAGCGCTTGATCGACGGCACAATGCAGTTCCTTGAGGATATCCGTCAAAGCGGAGGTCAGTTTGTTTTTATAACAAACAATTCCACAAAGAGCATTCAGGACTATATCTTGAAGTTTCAAAAGCTTGGAATTAAGACCGATTACAGCAATTTTATCACAGCATCCTATGCAACTATTCATTATTTAAAGAAAAATTATGATGATAAGCTAATCTATGTGATGGGAACAAAATCATTGATCAGGGAGTTGAAAAAAAGCGGGATACGTGTGACAACTGACTGTGAGGATCCAGAGATTGCATGTGTGCTTGTCGCATACGACAATGAGCTGACTTATGAAAAGCTGACAGATACATGCAAGATTCTTTCCACGAGAGATGTAGGCTATGTGGCAACAAATCCTGATCTTGTATGCCCAATTGAGTTTGGATTCGTGCCAGACTGCGGTGCAATGTGTCAGATGATTGAACATGCCGTAAAGAAAAAGCCGTATTTTATCGGAAAGCCAGAGCCAGGAATGGTTGATATGTCTGTTGCGCAGAATCATTTTACAAAGGATGAAACATTAGTAATCGGAGATCGTTTATATACCGACATTTTATCTGGCATCAATGCAGGTGTCGAGACAGCGCTTGTACTTACAGGAGAAGCCACAAGAAAAGATGCCGAAGAAAGCAGCTACAAGCCAGATTATATTTTCCCAACTGTGCGCGAACTTCACGAAGCGTGGAAGTGACCATGGTGACAGGGACGGTGGCTCAAAATGTGTCACTACTGGTTTAATATGTGTCCCTAATAAAAAGTCTGAAAGTTCAAGAAAAGAGCTTTCAGGCTTTTTTTCTTTATTTGAATGCAATCGAGTTTGCGAAGAACGAAAGTTCATAAATTTGAGCCACCAGGGACACTAATCTGACCATCGTGCCTGTCCCCAATGTGGTCTAAAAAAGCAGAAGAGGCACTGGAACAGATGTTTGAGGAAAGATATCGGAAATGACAGCCATTGCTTTTGCTGGCAGCAACATATCCAATTCCCCCTTGTCTGCTTACAATCGTATGCTGTCTGGATGTGCAAGGATGCCGAAGGCACTTGTAATATCCTTGCACATCCGAACAGTATACGATACGATGATTTGTTAAGGGGAAGCAGAAACACCTTATCAAGAAAATCAAGAAAGTTTACACAAAACTCTTGACACAATCTAGTCGAATCTTTAGATTGTGTGCTTTTTTTTTATGAAGTTTCTGCTGATTCTTGCATTAATATATATTATCTGCTAAAATGTATAACACCACTTTACAAGTTTTGTGATAGATGTTTCTGATTGAAAATCAATGGATCCAATGCCTTTAGTAACTCTTCAGATTTTTCAGCCTTTTCGAGTTTTTCTCGAAAGTCCAAATAAATACATCTTCTCGAATCCGGCAGGTTTTCTTTTGGAATTGACACAGATTCCTCCGAGACCGTACTAAGAAAAAGCCAACGTGTTCCTTTTTCCTTTTCGGCAGGAGTGACATAAGCTGTAACGATACATTTTCCAAAAACAGTGGTACGTACTTTGCTCTTTTTCTGGTTGGTGCTGGCGGCAAATCATATAAAACAGAATCACTTCGGACATTTCCGATCAGACCCGGATTTTTATATTCACCCACCAACCCTGTGAATGGCTTCTTCACATACCAGCTGTCACATAGAATAATGACCTGCCTCTTTTGAATGAATTCCGGCATTACCTGACGGATCATGGATGCTGCCAGTTCCAGTTTGGACTCTTTTTTCTTCCACATGCGGTACCCGAGCGGAATACTGATATAGCGAATCGCTCCATCTTTCTTGTCAGCATACGGAACACACAGCATTACACTGACAAAACAATGTCCATTCAGGTAGGAAATTTCCATTATGAGTAGCATGATCAAAAAGGATGGACACCTGTTCAAACTTTTTACCGATCTTTGGAACCATGGTGTCATCCACGCATAAGAGTACCGGATAGGAATCCAGAAATGAGGGAACCAGTTTAAGTGCAATGCGAGCTGTTGTATTCATGAAGGCGGAACAGTCTATTTTTGCATAGGAGCAGGCATAGTAGAAAGCATTCAGTGATTTTTCCGTGATACCATTTAGTCTGGAAATCAGTTTGCTTTTGTTGTATAATGAGTTTGTCGTACAGGGTCACTTTCCTGTCATAGTGTTATTTGCTCAAATTCATTATACATCGGAAAGACCTGTACGGCATTTTTTTATTCAATAAAACACAATGTTTCTGTTTTAAAACCAAAAAGCTGTAAAGTAGTGATGTATAAAGAATAGTTGATTTATTGGATATATGTACCAAAACAAGAGTATAGTGGAGGAAAGGAGAGAAAGAATGAATCGAATTATCACATGTATAAAAGAACTTCATATGAGCAGTGTATTTGTTCGTCTGTTTCTGTATATATCTTTTTTGGTTCTTGTGTCTGTAGGCGGAGTGTCACTTTTCTCCTATTTAAAGTCATCGGATATTCTGCTGCAGGAGGTTCAGTCCAATAACAGTCTGGTTTTGGATCAGGCGAAAAGTGAAATTGATCAGCAGATGAATGATGTTCAGTCCGATCTTGTTCGGATGGCGCTTTCAAGCAAGCTGAATAAGCTGCTGGATCTGACATTGGAGGAGAGTTATCCTGAGTATGAAATGATTATTGAATCAATTGCAGAGCTGTCGTCTGTAATGTCGAACACGGATGTGATCGAAGATATCTGGTTTTATCAGAAAAAAGCCAATATGGTGCTGGGACCGGGAGGAAAGTATCAGAAAGAACTGTTCCTTTCCAAGGTATGCCCTTATATAGATGAAATAAACTGGGAAACGGTATTTTCACATAGAGGGTTTCAACTGATTGGAAAAAAAGAGGTTTCAAAGGGCGTATATAATAAATCGGTACTGGTTGTGGCAGAATCACTGCCATTTATCGATAAGAATCCGAAGGGAATGATTGTTGTCAACCTTAAGGATGAAATATTTAAAAAAGCAATGAATAATGCCGGAGAGGAAAAGGTCATTCTAAATTATGTCATTGATGGAGATGGAAAATTGATTTATACCAATGACGGTTCCTTTCCGGAACTGAAAGATACAGAAGAAATTCGAAACGAAATAATAAGACTGAGAACCTCAGGTGAGAATTTTTCGGAAACCTTTTATGCTGATATTGGCGGGAATCCTTATTCTATACAGTATCGAAAATCGGAAGTGTTTGACTGGTGGTATCTGTCGGTGATCCCGATGGATTTTCTTCTTGACAAAGTGAATCAAATTCGTAACTTTACAATACTTGTTGCATTGATCAGTATTTTGTTTGCGATTTTTCTTGCAAACCGAATTATTGCAAGACTGCATAAGCCTGTAGATGAAATTCTCCAATTCCTGGAATTGACGCAGTGTCGGAAGGACATAGATCAGGATCGCCATAAATCGAATGAATTTATTTTGATAAACCGGATTATTGATTATGTCTATAAGGAAAATCAGGCGCTTCAGGAAAGCATTGATCGCAGTAAGCCGGTGATACAGGAAAATTATCTCAAGAGGCTGATTAACGGGCAAACCAGAGACAATGATTTTCTGCAGCTTGGCTCAGATATTGATATTATTTTTCCTTATGAAGATTACCAGGTGATTGTATGTGAGCTTGAAGGCGGTTCTGCTGTTCATCGCGGCAGAGAGAGTAACGCAGAGCTTATCACAAGGATGAAACAGGTTGCAGCAGAAACACTTGGAAGAGAGTGTGCTCCCTACTTTGTAGATAAGGAGGCGCAGATCATAGTGGTTATTTTGAATGTGTCCAAAAAGTTTCAAGAGGAGAGCGGTGCGTACGAGTTTCTGGATCAGCTGCAGCTTTTTTTAGGAGAAAATCTGGAATGCGGATATTTTATTGGTGTAGGACAAAGCTATGAGGGTGCGGATAACTGTTATCTTTCCTATATTGATGCGCTTTCCGCTTTGAAATACAAGAGTGTGAAAGGAAGGAATTCTGTAATCTACATTGATGAGATAAAGGAAATTCCGGTGGAGGTTTTAAACTATTCCATTGAAACAGAGAGTCGCCTGATTAACTTGACAAAGTCCGGTAATTGGAAGGAAATCCAAAAACAGATAGAGCAGGTGTTTGCGGACAATTTTTCTTCCGGAAATCCGTCCCAGGAGCTGGTTGAGAATTTATTTCATGCGTTAACTGCAACGGCAATCCGTTCTATGTATGAGATGCGTCTGCATGCAGACCAGGTATTCGGGGAAGGAAACAATTTGTATCTGGGAATTGCGGAAAAAAACGGAGTTGAGGAAAAGAAAAGCTTTCTTTTGAATGTATACGGAACGATTGCGCAGTATGCAAAGACAAATAAGCAGAATCAGCAGAGTCATATCCTTGAAAAGATCGATCGTTATCTGGAGGAAAACTATCAAAAAGATATTTCTCTGGAAAGAGCTTCTGAGGTCGTAAATCTTTCTTCATCTTATCTGAGTTTTGTTTTTAAAGAGATATCAGGAGAGAATTTCGTTGATTATGTCAATAAGTTCAGGATAGAAAAAGCAAAGAAAATTCTGAAGGAGTCATCTATGAATCTGGGGTATGTAGCAGAAGTAGTAGGGTACAGCAGTGCGAATAGTTTCAGCAAGATATTTAAAAAATATATGGGGATTACGCCGGGGCAATACCGAAAAGGATCCTGACGCGGGGAGAAAAACAGCAGGCAGCGAGCCTGCTGTTTTTATATGAAATCGATAGGGGAAGCTTAGAAGAGCAGCAGAAAACATATATCATAAAAAACACCACTTCAAATCGTAAAATCAGTATGTGAATCCAAAAAAGGGAAGATTTACAGGAAGGGAGAGATGTGGTAAAAGTGTGCTAAAGGAAGGGAATGAAGGAAGGAGGTGTAATGAAGTGAAAGAAAAAAAAATAAAGGTTGTACCGACTGACATGAAAAAACGTATGAGTGCGCTTCGGAGATTTCTTCCGTACTATGTTATGTTTATTCCGGTAGTGATTTATTACGCAATATTTCGATATGCACCACTGATCATGTCTTTTGTTATCTCGATCATCAAGTATAAGCCTTCCAAGGGAATTTTGGGCAGCAGCTTTGTGGGCTTGAAGTATTATCAGGAGTTTATAAGCTCTGTATTCTTCTGGAGGCTGATCAGAAATACACTTGCCATCAATGCACTGCAGCTGACGATTGGCTTCGTAGCGCCCATTATACTGGCATTGATGCTGAATGAGGTTACGCATGAGAAGTATAAGAAGCTGATACAGACGGTTACATATATGCCTAATTTTATTTCTACTGTAGTTGTAGTAGGTATGGTTGTCAATTTTTTGTCTCCCAGTATTGGCCTGATAAACAATATTCTTGCGTCATTCGGGTTTGAGCGTAAGAATTTTCTGGCAGAGCCGGAATACTTCTGGGGCATCTATATGATTATGACAATCTGGCAGACTGCAGGATATACAGCAATTATCTATCTTGCAGCGCTGACGGGGATCAGCGGAGAATTATATGAGGCAGCAAGGATCGATGGGGCAGGAAAATGGAATCAGCTGATTCACATAACCCTTCCGGGCCTTGCAGATACCATCATTCTGATGTTTCTGATGAAGATCGGGCGTATTATGGATGTCGGATATGAAACGATCATTTTGATGTATAATCCGGGAATTTATTCTACATCAGATGTAATCGGAACCTATGTTTACCGCAGAGGTGTTCAGAATGGTGAGTACAGCTTTGCATCCGCAGTTGGTTTCTTTCAGTCTGTAATTGGTCTGGTGCTGGTTGTGTTGGCAAACAAGATTTCAAAGAAGTATTCAGAGGCCAGCCTCTGGTAAGGAGAAGAAATGAAAGCTAGTAAAAGCAGAATTGTATTTCAATGCTTTAATTATACGTTCTTGTTCCTGCTGGGTGCAGCCGCAGTATATCCGGTACTTTACGTACTGGCAGCTTCTTTCAGCAGTTATGAGTTTCTGGCGCAGGGAAAGGTCGGAATCATCCCGATGGGCTTCAATATAGAAGCATATAAACGTATTTTGACTTACCCGCTGATCGGAAGAGCGTATTTTAACACGATTTTTTACACAGTGTCAGGAACAGCGATCAGCCTGGTGCTGTCAGCACTGGCTGCATATCCGATATCCAGACGTCCTTTTCCGGGACAGGCATTTATGTCTGGTGTGATTGTTGTGGCTATGCTGTTTTCAGCAGGTATGATTCCGACCTATATTGTTGTTACCAAATTGAATATGTATAATACCATATGGTCTTTGCTGATTCCTACGGCAGTGTCTTCATTTAATGTGGTTCTGCTGAAGAATTTCTTTCAGCAGATACCGTATGAGCTGGAGGAATCTGCCCAGCTGGATGGATGCAGTCAGCTCAGGATTTTATTTCAGATTATTCTTCCGCTGGCAAAGCCGGGGGTTGTAACCGTTGGCCTGTTTTACGCAGTTGCGCAGTGGAATAGCTATTTTCCGGCAATGCTGTATTTAAGAGATCGGGAACTGGTTCCAATGCAGATTATCCTTCGGGATATTGTGATTCAGAATCAGACAACAGAGCTTGGAATTGATCTTGTAAAGGGATCGGATCAGATCAGTGAGTCTGTTAAGTATTCTACGATTATGGTTGCTACACTTCCGATTATGATGGTGTATCCTTTTATTCAAAAGTACTTTGTTAAGGGCATCATGATTGGTTCTGTAAAAGGATAAGTTCATTTTTGCAATACATGACTGGTGATACAGTTGTTAAAATAAAAAAAGGAGAGAAAAAGTATGAAACGCAGTATCAACACGATTTTGGCAGCAACAATGCTGGCTTCCAGCGTAATGGGAAGCACCGCAATGGCAGAGGAAAAGGAGGAAATTACCATCAGCCTGTTTTTACAGGATTCTGCCGATCAGGCAATCAGTCCGGATCTTCCGATCATCAAGGAGATTACAGAAAGGACCGGTGTTCACTTTGACTTTATAGCAGCACCGAACACGGAAGCTCAGTTCCGAGAGAAGTTCAATGTAACTGTAGCCTCCGGGGAGCTTCCTGATGTTATGGTAAGCACCTTCCGTGACGATATGATAAAGGTTGCAGAGGAGGGCTCATTCGCAGCGCTGGATGATTATCTGACACCTGAGATTGCTCCGAATCTTTATGCAATTCTGGATGAAAATCCGGAGTATGTAAGAAGCTTAAGAGCAGCAGACGGAAAGATTTATTTCCTTCCGTTTATCGGAGCCGTAAAGACATTAAAAACCTGGATGATTCGTCAGGATTGGCTGGATAAGCTGGGACTGGAGGTTCCTGTAACGCTGGATGACTGGTACAATGTACTGAAGGCATTCAAGGACGGTGACCCGAACGGAAACGGCATCGCAGATGAGATTCCGTTTACCACAAGGCATACGCAGGCCGGTATTCTTGCCTTTATGGAGGCATACGGAATTTCCGGTTTTGAGGCAAACGAACAGTTCTTTATTGAGGACGATACAATCAAGTATGCATATATTGATGATCGCTGCAAGGAGGCACTTACCTTCATGAATAAGCTTTACAGCGAAGGTCTGATTGATCAGGAGTATGCGACGAATGATACGAATGTATGGCTGTCCCGTATTACCAATGAAGTATCCGGAGCATGTCAGGACACGGTAGCGCGTGCGTATTCTCTGGGACAGGCCATTAACCAGGCCGGAAATGAAGATGCGAAATTTGTGGTTGTTGCTCCGCCGCAGGGTCCGGACGGAACACAGATGACAACCAGTCAGATGCAGGCAATCAGAGGCTACACGGCAATCAGTGCGGATTCAGAGTATATCGAAGAAATTGTTAAAATGTTTGACTATTTCTTTAGCGAGGAAGGCTCTTTGCTGAATAACTGGGGTATCGAAGGTCTGACCTATGAGATGGTGGATGGAAAACCGCAGTATACCGATATGATTGCAAATGATGAGCAGGGAAGATCAATCCTTTCTATGCTGAATGTATATGGACACAGAGAGTGGGCATACCAGCAGGATATCGGATATGAAGATGCACTTCTCGATCCGGAATATGTTGTTTACAGAAATGAAATGGAACAGTATATTCGACCGACTCTTCCGGCACTGTCCTTCACAGAAGATGAGAGAGACCTGATTAACAGCAAATATACTGAGATTCAGACCTACAAGGATGAAATGTGCAGTCGATTTATCACCGGTAAGGAGTCCCTTGATAACTTTGATACTTTCGTAGAAACCATTAAGAGTATGGGTATCGAGGAAGTACTGGAGGCTTATCAGGCAGCTTACGATCGTTACATGGCAGATTAATCTCAAATGAAAACAGATAGCTGAAAGCATAATCTGTAGTCATCCGGCGATGCTGTCAGTGCACAGCATCGCTGATTTTTAAGTAGAAAACGGAACATGTTTTTGGGAGGAAAGAATGGTGAAATTTAGTAAATTAACAAATCCGGTATGGAAGACAAGTGACAATCTGAGAGATCCTGCGGTTTTTAAGGAGGCAGATGGCTGTTATCATTTATTTTATTCCCGGTTTTCAAACAAAGACTGGAACAGACCGGAGAATTGGGCCATCGGTCATGTAAAAACAAGAGATTTTGTGAATTTTGAAAACGATCGGGATATCTCTCCGAAAGGCTATGCTTCTCCCGGAGATTTAATCTATTGGAATGATACCTGGATTCTTCCTTATCAGTCCTATCCTGCAGTGCCGACAATGCTTTGCTATAGTACTTCGAAGGATCTGGTAAGCTGGTCAGAACCGGTATTTTTTTTGAAGGAGGCAATGGAGCTACCCTGGAATCAGGCACATCGTGTGATTGATCCTACCTTTGTGGCGGAAGGAAGCAGACTGCATTGCTATTTTGTGGGTACAGATTTAATTCATTATGAGAGATGGACAAATTTGGTAGGTCATGCCTATACAGATGATCCGCAGCTGAAGGAATGGGTGATTACAACTGTGGAGAAACCTTTAATCGGTGCAGCTGAGAACGCACCGGACGGCGCGGAGAATGTTGCAGTATTTCCGGGCAATGAAATGGTTGGAAGCAGATGGATCATGATTTTTTCAGAGGGCTTAAAGAAACAGCATCTGGCCGGTGCCGTTTCGGATGATCTGATGAATTGGAAGCATATCGGAGCGATTGATATTGAACTTCAGGATTGGATGAGGGTGCGTTATGGTGCCCCGTATGTCTGGAAAGAAACAGATGGCTATGTAATGATTCTGATGGGCGAAAATGAATCAGCGGAAACAACCTTCGGTCTTCTTACTTCTGATGATGGAATTCACTGGAGTATGCTGAAAGAAGAAAAAGATAAACCAATGCAGTCAATTCATCTTTATTCGTAAGAAAAGAGGAACGTGATATGAAGATATATGTATCAGCACAATCAAGAGGCGGAGATGGTTCTAAGGATTATCCGCTGAATTCGATCGCACAGGCAGCGAAGCTTGCGCAGGCCGGTGATGAAGTGATCGTGGCACCTGGTCTTTACAGAGAATATGTAGATCCTGCAAACGGCGGAACGGAAGCGGAGAGAATTGTATATCGTTCAGAGGTGAAGGGCGCTGCCATTATTTCCGGTGCCGAGCGTGTTCAAAACTGGGTACCTTATGAAGGAGATGCCTGGACGGTACGTATTCCCAACAGCCTGTTTGGAAACTGGAATCCTTATACCGTTGAGGTATTCGGAGACTGGTATGATGCTGTGACGCCTGCTCATACCGGAGAGGTTTATTTGAATGACAAATCCCTATATGAAACCGATACAATTGAAGGTGTTGTCAATCCGGTAAAGTCAGAGCGCTCCTGGAATCCGGAAGGTTCCCTTTATACATGGCATGCCGAGCAGGACGGAGATGACACCGTGATCTATGCAAATTTCCAGGGAGCAAATCCCAATGAAGAAATGGTAGAGATCAATGTAAGAAGAAATTGTTTTTATCCGTCTGAGGAGGGAAAGGGATATATTACCCTTTCAGGTTTTACGGTAACGAAGGCGGCAACGCAGTGGGCGCCGCCTACTGCGTATCAGGAAGGTATGGTAGGTCCGCATTGGTCAAAGGGATGGATCATTGAGGATTGTGATATTTCTCATTCCAAATGTAGTGGTATCTCTCTCGGCAAATATCTGCAGCCCGAAAATGACAACAAATGGGCGCTGAAGCGTACAAAGACCGGTACGCAGACGGAGAGAGATGCAATCTGTCAGGCACAGCGCGAAGGCTGGACGAAGGAAAACATTGGATCTCATATTGTTCGCCGCTGTAATATCCATGACTGCGGGCAGACTGGTATTGTAGGTCATCTTGGCTGTGTATTTTCAATTATTGAAGACAATGATATTCATCATATCAGCTTCAAGCAGAATCTTGCCGGTGCTGAAATCGGGGGTATCAAGTTTCATGCGGCTATAGACGTAATTATACGTCGAAACCGTTTCCATCACTGCACGAGAGGTCTGTGGTTAGACTGGCAGGCACAGGGGACGCGAGTAACACAGAATGTATTTTATGAGAATATGCCGCCGGAGGAAACAAAAGAACTGTCAGGCGCGTTGGCGGAGGATCTTTTTGTTGAGGTTTCTCACGGGCCGACTTTGATTGACAACAATATTTTTCTGTCTGATTTTGCATGCCGCTTCTGTACGCAGGGAATTGCAATGGTTCACAATCTGGTAGCAGGTTCACTTACCGGTATCACTGCAGGTGATCAAAACGGAGCTGTTCATTTTCCCTCTCCGCGCTATACACCTTATCATGTTCCGCACCGCACGGAAATAAACGGGTTTATGACCATACTGCACGGAGATGCACGATTCTATAACAATGTATTTGTTCAGAGAAAGGTCCGCAGCAATATTGAAAGATTTTCCATCGAAACAGAAGCTGATAATATCAAAGACTTTAATCTGAAGACCGGCACCTTCCCGTATGAGGGCTTTCCGGATGCAGAGACATATTTTGAACAGTTCAGGAAGAGTGATTATAAGGTAAGAGAGTCCAGAGACAAATATTATGATCATTTGCCGGTTTATGCGGGCGGTAATGTATTTTTTAATGGAGCAAGGCCTTTCAGTACGGAAGAGGATTGTTATGTGGATCATACGAACGAGATTCGCCTCGAGTTGATCGAGAATGCGGGCAGGCTGATGCTGAAAACGAACCTGCTGCAGTTTATTCCGGACAGAAAGAATCGAATGATTACTACTGGGGTTCTTGGCGAGGCTTTTGAGCCGGAGGAGCGTTTCGAGTATCCGGATGGTTCACCCATTACATTTGATGAGGATTATCTGGGAAAGCACAGACCGGTCTATCCGCTGAGCGGGCCTTTTGAAAAGGGTGAGGAAAAGGATGATGTATTATTTATCAGTTGATTTTGGAACGTCAGCTGTAAAGATGTCTGTGCTGGATGAAGAATTGCGGGTTAAATGCTGGAATAAGGCTGAGTATCAGTATCTGATTCTTCCGGGAGAAAAAAATGAACTCAGGGAAACTGATCTGATGAATGCCTTTTATTCGGCAGCCGCCGGACTGGATCCGGAGCTGTTAAAGAAGGTTGAAATGTTCTGTTATGATACCTTTTCACCTTCCGTTGTTTTTATGGATCGGGAGGGTGAACTGGTATACCGGAATATTATTACGCATCTGGACAGGAGAAGCAGAAAGCAAAGTGATGATATTGAACGGCTGATAGGAAAAGATGCTTATATGAGTATATCAGGAATCTATCCGTTTGCAGGCGGATGCTCTGCCATGACACTTTTGTGGTTTGTGCAGAATATGCCGGAGATCATAGAGAAAAGCTCCTATATCGGACATCTGACAACATGGATTCACAAAAAACTGACCGGTCTTTGGATGGTTGATTTTGTAAATGCGTCTATGCTGGGGGTTTATGAAACAACAAAGCAGGGCGGCTGGTCCAAGGAAATTCTAAAGGAGATTGGAGTGGACTACAGGCTTTTTCCTGAGATCCGGTATCCGGGCAGCGTGTATGGGCGTCTGAAAAAAGAAATCGCGCATCGGCTTGGCCTGCGGGAAGGAATTCCGGTGTGTGTAGGAACAAACGATGTAGCAGCGGCTCAGATGGGAGCGGGAAACTGTGCGCCCGGTGATATCATGGATACAGCGGGTTCTTCAGAGATGGTATCTATCCTTACAGATCAGCCGGTCACCAATCCGGGATACTATTTAAGGAATTCTGCACTTCCCGGGATATGGCAGGTGTACGCGACGACTTGCGGCGGTTTTGGTATCCGGTGGTTCTATGAGCAGTTCTGCAGAGAACTGAGCATAGAAGAATTCTATCGTTATGAAGAGCGGGAGATCAACCGTTTTCTGGCTCAGGGAAACGGAGGCATAACAGCGGATCCTTATTTATCCGGAGACAGACAAAGTCTGGAGAAGCGTACCGCTTCTTTTCGGGGGCTGACGCTTGCATCCACCAGAGGAGAGCTGTTGACCGCTATGCTGGAAGGAATTCAGTCTGTAATTTACGGAACCATATCGATGGCAGAGCAGTTTCAAAGGATCCAGCCTGTGATAAAGATTTCGGGAGGAATGGTAACTCCGGCTTATCTGAAGCTGAAGGAAGCCATGTATCCACAGTATAAATTACTTCAGGTGGATGATTGCCCCATTCTGGGCAATGCTGCGCTTGCACAATACTGGAGTGAGAAAAGCGAAAAAGGGGAAACAAAAGGTGAATCAAGTAAAAACATTAAAAGGAATAGTCATTCCTTCCGTAACCCCGTTTGATGAGATGGGTGAGCTGCGTCTGGACTGGCTTCAGTCGAATATTCAGAGCTGGAATCAGACTGCAGTCGGCGGATATATGGTGCTTGGAAGCAACGGAGAGTTCAGAAGCTTAAATGATGAGGAAGCACTGGCAGTCATTGAGACGGCGGCTGAATATACTGCAGCGGATAAACTTCTGATCGCAGGAGCAGGAAGGGAGTCGTTGTACCAGACAATTGCATTTATCGGTAAAATGGAGAAAAAACAGCTGTCTGTAGATTATATTTCTGTTTTGACTCCCGGATACTTTAAAGGAGCGATGACAGATGAGGCACTGGTGGATTATTATGAACAGGTTGCAGATTACAGTCCCTATCCTGTTCTGATCTACTGTGCGCCTAAGTTTGCAAACGGTGTATGTGTCTCGAAGGAGGCTATCCGCCGTCTGGCAGATCATCCCAATATCGCAGGGATCAAGGATACTTCTTCAGATATGATGGAAAGCTATATGGAGGCTGTAGGCGGACGTGATGATTTTGAAGTATTTTCCGGATCTCTGGGGAATATTATGAGCTGCATGAGACATGGAGGAAAGGGCGGGATTATTTCCGGTGCAAATTATTTCCCCAATACTTGTGTGAAGCTTTATGAGCTGTTTTGCAAGGGAGATGAGGAGGCTGTCAATACATATTTCGTAAAGTTGAAACACCTGACTGCATGTACCGGAGGCAGTGCAGGGGTGGCCGGTGTCAAGGCAGCCATGAATCTGATGGGGCTAAAGGGAGGGATGCCGCGAAAGCCGGTATTGCCCTGCGCAAAAGAGCTTGTTGATAGTATGAATACACAGATTATATGCAGTCGTGATTGGATTTTAGATCGGAAGAAGCAATAGATGAAATGGAGGGAAATATCATGAGAATTGCAATTGGCTGTGACCCCAATGCAGAAGCGTTCAAAAAGGAATTGATAGGGTTTGTAAAATCTCTCGGACATGAGGTATGTGATTTTGGAAGTGAGGATACTGTTTATGCTAATGTTGCATTTCGAGTTGGTGAGGCTGTCGCCACGAAGAAATACGACAAAGGAATTCTGATATGCGGAACTGGTATCGGTGTGTGTATCGCGGCCAATAAGGTTAAGGGATGCTATGCTGCGCTTGTTTCTGATATATATCAGGCTCAGAGGGCTGCACTCAGCAATAATGCAAATGTTATTACCATGGGAGCGCAGGTAATCGGTATCGAGCATGCAAAGTGTCTTGTGAAGGAATTCCTGTCACTGACCTTTGATCCGGCATCTCGTTCAAAAGTTAAGATTGAACGTATTGCTGAGTATGAGAGCGCGTGATTTTCAGTTTTTTTCTGAAAGAAAGGCAGGATTGAAATGGCAGATAAGAATCAGATTCTGGAGTTAAGGCTCACAGCAGCAAAATGCAGAAAGAATGTACTGCGTATGGTTCGGGCAGGCGGGCATGGCCATGTTGGAGGAGCACTTTCTGCAATTGATATTGTGACAGCATTGTATTTCGGGAAAATGAATATTGATCCGGATAACCCGGAGAAGGAAGACAGAGACCGGTTTTTGCTGTCCGCCGGACATAAATGTCTGGCTCAGTATGCCGTTCTTGCAGAAAGAGGGTATTTCCCCAGGGAGGTTCTGGATACCTATGGCCAGTTGGGCAGCCGGATTCCGGGGCATCCGGATATGCATAAGCTCCCCGGGATTGAGGCAAACACAGGTGCTCTCGGGCATGGAATTTCCATTGCGGCGGGAATAGCTCTTTCTGCAAAAATTTCAAAAACAAATTATTCTGTATATGCAATTACCGGGGATGGAGAGCTTACGGAGGGCTCCAACTGGGAAGGAGCAGCAGCGGCGGCAAAATTCATGCTTGATAATCTGACGGTATTTGTTGATTATAACCATCTTCAGATCAGCGGCGACGTAACTGAGGTTATGAATATGGAACCGGTGGATGCGAAGTTTGCGGACTTTGGATGGGCTGTCCGTGTGATCGATGGAAATGATATGAATCAGATTATGCAGGTACTGGAAGCGCTTCCATTCTGCGAAGGAAAGCCCAGTCTGGTTCTCTGTAAGACTGTAAAAGCAAAGGGGCTGTCCTTCGGCGAGAATCAGGCAGCCTTTCACTTCTGGGATGCGTCAGAGGAGCTAATCTGTCAGGCAGAAGCTGAGCTGGATGATGAAATCAATCAGATTTGCAGAAAGCTGGAGAAGGAGTGATAACATGGATACACATGAGTTATATGATCCGAGAAAAACGTTTGGGGCGGTTGTAACAAAGCTTGCCGGTGAGAATGAAAACATCATTGTTTTATCGGCTGACAGCGGAAAAAGCTCCGGATTTGCGGAGTTTATGAAAAAATATCCGGATCGGTATATAGAATGCGGAATTATGGAACAGGGCGTAATAGGAATTGCCGCAGGCCTGGCAACTACAGGAAAAATTCCGGTATTCTGTGCGATTGCCCCCTTTGTGACAGCAAGACCCTATGAAATGGTGCGCAACGATGTGGGATATATGCGTCAGAATGTAAAGATTGTAGGAAGAAACTGCGGTCTTACTTACTCTGATCTGGGAAGCACCCATCAATCTCTGGATGATTTTGGGCTGATGAGCCTGATTCCGGGGATGACTATTCTTGCACCTCAGGATCCAATCGAGATCGAGGAGGCTGTCAAGAGCATGCTGATCCATAAAGGTCCGGTTTATATGAGAATCGGAAACCCCAAGATTCCGGTTTTGTTTGAACGCAAACCCTTTGAGATCGGAAAGGGACGTATTCTTACAGAAGGAAGCGATGTAACAATTATTTCTACCGGATCAGCCACAAGGGATGCCCTGGAAGCAGTGGATATTCTGAAGGAAAAGGGAATTCATGCAGAACTGATCGGAATGCCTACGGTATATCCGATTGATGAAGAGTTGGTCAGAAAGTCTGCTCAAAAGACGCGAGCGGTTGTTACTGTGGAAGAACATTATGTTCACGGCGGTCTTGGTTCATTTACGGCAGATGCACTTTGTGAGATGGATTGTATCAGACAAAAACGCCTGGGTGTTCCCATGGAATACGGGAAAACATGCGGAGATTACAGAGAGCTGGTTGCCTATTATCATCTGGATGGATCCGGTATCGCAAAATCTGTAGAGGTTTTTTTATAAAGATTTGGTGGGGGATAATATGGTACAGAAGAGTCAGAAAGAACGGCTGCTGTGGGCCCAGTTCGATGCACTTGAGATCGGGAGCGGATGGGATACCGCGGATACAGAGAAACCACAGATACTGATTGAGGATGTGTATGGTGACTCACATCCCGGAAGTATTCACCTGGATCAGATCAGCAGGTACGCAGCCCGCGGCGTGATTGAAAGCGGCGGATTTCCGGCGCATTATCATGTAACAGATGTCTGCGACGGATGTGCGCAGGGGCATAACGGTATGAATTTAGTACTTGCGTCCAGAGAAGCAATTGCAGATATGATTGAGGTTCATGCGAGTGCGGTTCCGTGGGATGGCATAATTATGTCTTCAAGCTGTGACAAGTCAATTCCTGCTCACCTGAAAGCGGCAGCACGGATGAATATTCCAGCTGTATTTGTCCCGGGAGGAAGTATGCGCCCGGGCCCGGATATGACGACCAGTCTTGCTGCAGGAGAAATCTCCCTTCGTCAGAAGAGAAAAAATGAAATTACACCGCAGGAAATCAGAGATTATAAATTGACAGGATGTCCTTCTTATGGTGCCTGCAGTTTTCTGGGGACTGCAAGTACGATGCAGTGTGCAGCAGAAAGCCTTGGGATGGCTCTACCGGGAAGTGCTTTGATTCCGGCAACAATGATGGAGATCAATCGGATGGCGAGGCAGGCCGGACGCGCAGTTATGAAGCTGGCAGAGACAGGCATTACGCCGTCTGTGATTATGACACGGGAAGCCTTTTATAATGCCATTGCAGTTCATAGTGCGATCGGCGGTTCTACCAATGCCATGCTCCATCTTCCCAGCATTGCAGGAGAACTGGGAATAACACTGGAACCGGAGCTTTTCGACGAGATTAATCATAAAATTCCACATATCGGAAATATTACGCCAAGCGGGAAGCAGCTGACAGAAGCCTTTTGGTTTGCCGGCGGCATACCGATGGTTCAAAAGCTTTTAAGGGACTATCTGTATCTGGATGTAATGACGGTCACCGGAAAAACGCTTGGTGAAAATCTGGAGGAGCTGGAAAAGGATAATTGGTTTGAGCGGAATATCGGATATCTGCACAATTACGGTCTGAAGAGAGAGGATGTTATTTTCCCGGTTGAGAATGTGAAGGAGATTGGAAGTGTAGCTGTTTTGAAAGGAAATCTGGCTCCGGAGGGCTGTGTGATCAAGTATGCGGCTTGCGTTGAGCAGCAGAGGAGTGCATCCGGTCCTGCCAGGGTATTTGACAGTGAAGAGGATGCATACGATGCGGTCGTTCATAAAAAAATCAGACCGGGAGACATTATGGTAATTCGTTATGAGGGGCCCAGAGGCTGCGGTATGCCGGAAATGCTGATGACGACAGAAGCAATTGTATGTGACAATACATTAAATGGAACGGTTGCGCTTATCACGGATGGAAGATTTTCGGGTGCAACCAGTGGAGCTGCCATTGGCCATGTCAGCCCTGAAGCGGCAGTCGGAGGTCCCATTGCATTTGTTGAAGAAGGTGATATTATTACCTATAACATATATGAGCGGACGATTCATGTCACCGGTATTCACGGTGTACCCTGCAGTATAGCGGAAGCTGCGGCTGTATTGGAGGAACGATCAAGGGCTGGTGTGAAAAAGCGGGAGGTTCGAAAAGGCTTCTTTCGCCGCTACACAGAGAACGCAAAATCTGCAATGCAGGGAGCCGGCCTGGAGTAATGCTGGGAAAATCATGAAGGAAAAGCAGAAAGTACACACTACACTCTTTCACGGAGTGTGGTGTGTATTTTTTTGGCATCATTTTTTCGGAAGGAGACAAGAGCTCACACAAATTTTACGTTCCTTTTCCGTAACTGCGATAGTAACCAGCGGGACAGGGACGGTGGCTCAAAATGTGTCCCTACTGGCTCGATATGTGTCCCCTGTAAAAAAAGTCAATGCAGGGTCAGGAACCGGCAACAAAAAATAAAGATAATTAAAATTTTATAAAAGTTTAATTAT
>OCHA01000747.1_pt1 | contig 32457 bp, 26 predicted proteins | sample 1538591 | NCBI WGS metagenome assembly OCHA01 (sample SAMN04571710, study PRJEB22368) | human gut metagenome | biome: human gut; material: stool | host: Homo sapiens | place: Luxembourg | collected 2012-09-06 | reverse complement strand
AAAAACCGGAAACTTTAGTTACAGAGTTTGAAGAACCGGCAGATGTTATTATATTTGAGGGATTTAAAGATATGGAAGAAAAGCCTCTTAAAGAGCTTTATGATTCCCTTGGACTGGCTATGACATTTAAGGATTTTCTTCATATCCAGAATTATTTCAAAAATGAAGAAAACAGAGATCCATCCATGACAGAAATAAGAGTGTTGGATACTTATTGGTCTGACCATTGCCGTCACACTACATTTAACACTGAACTTACAGATGTTAAGTTTGATGAAGGATATTTCAATGAACCAATTGAGAAAACCTATGAGAGTTATTTAGATACCAGAAAAGATGTTTTTGGTGAAAGAAAAGATAAGTTTGTATGCCTTATGGATTTAGCACTTATAGCTATGAGAAAGTTAAAGAAGGAAGGCAAGTTAGATGATCAGGAAAAATCAGATGAAATTAACGCATGTAGTATTGTGGTGCCTGTAGAAGTAGATGGACAGACAGAGGAATGGTTAGTAAACTTCAAAAATGAAACACATAACCATCCTACAGAAATTGAACCTTTTGGTGGCGCAGCAACGTGTCTTGGAGGAGCTATAAGAGATCCGTTGTCAGGACGTACTTATGTATATCAGGCTATGCGTGTTACAGGAGCAGCAGATCCTACTAAGCCAATGAGTGAAACTCTTCACGGAAAGCTTCCACAGAAGAAATTAGTTCAGGGTGCCGCTAACGGATATAGTTCATATGGAAACCAGATAGGTCTTGCAACAGGATTGGTAAAAGAAATTTATCATCCTGATTATGTTGCAAAGAGAATGGAAATAGGTGCAGTTATGGGTGCAGCCCCAAGACGTGCCGTTCAGAGATTAACATCTGATCCGGGAGATATTATTATTCTTCTTGGTGGAAGAACAGGACGTGACGGATGTGGTGGAGCAACAGGCTCATCAAAGATTCACACAGAAGAGTCTATTGAAACATGTGGTGCAGAAGTACAGAAAGGTAACGCACCTACAGAACGTAAGTTACAGAGATTATTTAGAAGAGAAGAGGTCAGCCACATAATTAAGAAATGTAATGACTTTGGTGCCGGCGGTGTGTCAGTAGCTATTGGCGAATTGGCAGACGGACTTCATGTAAATTTAGATAAAGTTCCTAAGAAATATGCAGGATTAGACGGGACAGAAATAGCTATTTCAGAATCTCAGGAAAGAATGGCTGTTGTAGTTGATAAAGATGACGTAGAACAGTTCCTTAAGTATGCAAATGAAGAGAACTTAGAAGCTACAGTTGTAGCTTACGTTACAGAAGAACCTAGACTGGTTCTTGAATGGAGAGGAAAGGAAATTGTTAATATTTCAAGAGCTTTCCTTGATACAAACGGTGCTCATCAGGAAACGACAGTTGAGGTGGATATGCCTGATGAAGAAAAGAATTTCTTCAAGAAACCGGTTGTAGATGATGTAAAAGATAAGTGGCTTGAAACATTATCAGATTTAAATGTATGTTCACAGAAGGGACTTGTTGAAAAGTTTGACGGTTCAATTGGAGCAGGTTCAGTGTTTATGCCACATGGTGGAAAATACCAGAAGACAGAAACACAGACTATGGTGGCAAAGTTACCTGTACTTAAAGGAAAATGTGATACAGTAACAATGATGAGTTATGGATTTGATCCGTATCTTTCAAGCTGGAGCCCATATCACGGGGCAATTTACGCAGTAGTTGACTCTATTGCAAAAGTAGTTGCCAGTGGTGGTGATTATAAGAAGATTCGTATGACTTTCCAGGAATACTTTAGAAGAATGACTGAAGAACCACGTCGTTGGAGCCAGCCATTTGCAGCACTTCTTGGTGCATATGACGCACAGATGGGATTTGGTTTACCATCAATAGGTGGTAAGGATAGTATGTCAGGAACATTTAATGATATTGATGTACCACCGACACTGGTTTCATTTGCAGTGGATGTTGCAAAGGAAAAAGATATTATAACACCTGAATTTAAAGCAGCAGGTAATAAGATTGTTAAATTTGAAATTGTAAGAGATCAGTATGAGAAGCCTGTTTATGAAGAAGTGATGAAGCTATACGATAAGATTCATGACATGATTCAGAATGGAGTAATTATTTCAGCATATGCTCTTGAAAGCAAGGGTATTATACCGGCAGTAAGTAAGATGGCATTTGGTAATAACATTGGTGTAAGCATCAGCGGAAGAATACCTGGCGCTGATTTGTTCGCACCATCATTTGGTGATATTATTGCTGAAATACCGTCAGATAAATTAGATGATATAACAGCAAGCTATGTTTTAATAGGTGAAACAAATGATAAGGCTACATTTGAATATGGCTACGATTCAATACCTATGGATGAAGCATTAAAGGTATGGGAGAAGCCATTAGAGAAGGTATTCCCAACAAGAAGCCATAATGATAAGTCATTATTAGATACACCTGTTTATGACAAGGGCAGCATATATGTATGTAAGAATAAAGTAGCAAAACCAACAGTATTTATTCCTGTATTTCCGGGAACAAACTGTGAATATGACTCAGCTAAGGCTTTTGAAAATGCAGGTGCAAATGTTATAACAAAGGTATTTAAAAACCTTACACCTGAAGATATCAGAGATTCAGTTAATATCTTTGAAAGGGCTATTTCACAGGCACAGATTATTATGTTCCCAGGTGGATTTAGTGCAGGTGATGAACCTGACGGTTCAGCTAAGTTCTTTGCTACAGCATTTAGAAATGCAAAGATTGAAGAGGCAGTACACAAATTGCTTAACGAGAGAGACGGTTTGGCATTAGGTATTTGTAATGGATTTCAGGCACTTATTAAGTTAGGCTTGGTTCCTAACGGAAAAATTACAGGACAGGATATTAATTCGCCAACACTTACTTATAACACAATTAACCGTCACGTATCAAAGATGGTATATACAAAGGTTGTATCTAATAAGTCGCCTTGGTTACAGAAAGCAGAATTAGGTGGTGTATATGTAAATCCTGCATCCCATGGAGAAGGAAGATTTGTAGCACCTGAAAGCTGCATAAAAGAATTGTTTGCTAACGGTCAGGTAGCAACACAGTATGTAAACGAACAGGGTATACCAACAATGGATGAAGAGTGGAATGTAAATGGTTCATACTATGCAATAGAAGGTATAACAAGTCCGGATGGAAGATGCTTAGGTAAAATGGCTCACATAGAAAGAAAAGGCACATCAGTTGCCACAAACATCTATGGTGAACAAGACCTTAAAGTCTTTGAATCAGGCGTTGAATACTTTTCGTAAGCAAAGCCATGCATAAATAAAAGTGAAAAGGCTCGATGAAAGCTTGCTTTCAAGAGAGCATTTTCACTTTTATTTATATAGGGCGCAGCCCGAAACGAAATAGACCGAAGGTCTATGAGTTGCATGGCTTTGCATTCTCAAAAAGGTGTGCGCAGCCCGAAACGAAATAGACCGAAGGTCTATGAGTTTCATGGCTTTGCATTCTCAAAAAGGTGTGCGCAGCCCGAAACGAAATAGACCGAAGGTCTATGAGTTGCATGGCTTTGTATTCTCAAAAAGGTGTGCGCAGTCCGAAACGAAATAGACTTTCACAACTACCAAATAAAAGGAGGTACCGACTATGAGTTATTTAAAAAATCTAAAATGGGAAATGATTATCTACTCATTGCTAAGCATTTTAATGGGAATACTTATGTGGAAATATCCCGGCAAAATAATGACAGGAGTATGCGTTATTTTGGCAATGATTTTGTTTGTAATGGGAATCAGAAATATCATTGAATACAAAAGAAGCAATGTAATAAAAGACTTTTACAGATATGAATTAGTGATAGGCATAGTGCTTATTGCAGCAGGAATACTTGTATTAGCATGCATGAAACTTATATTATCAATTATAACTTATGTTATAGCAATAATAATCATAATAAGTGGATTAATGAAAGTTGAAAATGCCATTGACCTTAAAAGAATGGGCAACCATTGGGTGCCATTACTCGTATTTGCCATAATATGTATTCTTTTGGGAATTTCAGTTTTAATGATGCCAATGAATTCCAATGATAATGGAACAAAGACTGCAGGCGATTTCTTTATTCAATGCACAGGTATTATCTTTGCCGTTACAGGACTGATTGACCTTATTACAACGTTATCTGTTTCAGGAAAAATAAAACGTTGGACCATAGAGCAGATAGCTTTTGATGCCGATAGAGATATAGAAGACGAAATAATAGAAGATGGTGATGATGACTAGCCTATTCCAATTAAGGACTAATATTCAAAAAACAAATAGCACAATTATATAAGTGCATATAAAAATCCACTTAGCAAACACCCGTTAAAGAGTAATGCTATGTGGATTTTTTAGTAAAGTATGTCTGTTACACCACTTAAATAAATACAACATTATTGGCACTGTAACAACATCATTTGTGCTAACACAATAAACGCATTATCGTCATAAAATTTCCATTATGGTAACATATGTCCGGCTGACAAATAAAGACGGTACCATTCGGAACGTTCTAATTTAACAGAGGTTGCAGCCGCAATCTCTTTCATTCTTGAAAGCTTTGTAGTGCCGGCTATAACCTGCATATTGGCAGGGTGTCTTAAAATCCATGCAGTAGCAATGGTGGTTGGAGTAACATTATACTTATCTGCTAATTCATTTAGGACTTTATTAAGCTCCGGATATTTGTCACTGCCAATAAAAACACCTTCAAAAAATCCATATTGGAAAGGCGACCATGTCTGAATAGTTATATCTTTTAGACGACAGTAATCTAAAACACTTCCGTCCCGGTCAATTGCACCATCAGTAAGCATATTAACTTCCATACCATTAGCTACAATATTAGAAAAAGGAATACTATATTGAATTTGGTTTACAACCAGCTTTTGTCTAACATATTTCTGAAGCAGTTCCATTTGCATAGGTTTTTGGTTAGAAACACCAAAATATCTAACCTTTCCTGAGCTTTCTAAAATATCAAAAGCCTGGGCAACCTCTTCTGGTTCCACCAATGCATCCGGGCGGTGAAGTAAAAGAATATCAAGATAATCAGTACCTAATCTTTTAAGAATGCCATCCACAGAATTGATAATGTGTTCTTTGGAAAAATCGTACATTACACCGGGAATGATTCCACATTTTGATTGAAGAACAATATCCTCACGGTTAATATTCATATTAGAAAGAGCCTGTCCAAAAAGTTTCTCACATTCGCCACCTGCGTAAATATCAGCATGGTCAAAAAAATTAATTCCAAGTTCAATACATCCCTCGATATAACTGCTAAGGGCTTTTTCATCTAAGCAGTTAATTCGCATACATCCGGCAGCAACTGCTGGAACATGAAAATCTGTATTGCTTAATTTTATTGTATTCATCTTGTTGCCTCCTTGTTAATTCATAATACCTGATAAAGATTTCCTTTTATAATATGATGTGTGTGCAAAAATACATTATGCCACTCGCTTACATCATACTCTACTTAAAAATCATACTCATAGTATACTATTTTAGCAGCAAAAAAGTAATGCCTTATTAAAACAAAAGCAATTTTATTATAAATAAGTACCCTTTGCCTAAAAATACATATATTAATATATAAAACATTGTGGGGAAAATAAATGATAGAAGACATGCTAACTAATAAATGCAATTTTTCCAGTGTAAAGCCGGCACTGGTTGCACTTCCGTATCCGGAAATAAAGGTAAAAGAAAGAAACAAGGCGTATGCAGATTTGCTTGCATTGGATTATTGCGGCCAGTCATCTGAAATGACATCAACCATGCAGTATATAAATCAGGAAGGAAGAATGTCCGGCAATAAATGCGAGATAGCTCAAATTATATTGGGAATAGCCATGGCAGAAATGATTCATCTTCAAAAATTAGGAGAATTAATATGCCTATTGGGAGGAACATTAGATTTTACAACAAAAAATTCCACAGGAAGGCAGGTAATGTGGTCACCGTCTAATGTAAAAATAGGTGGAGATATACGAAATATGCTGTGGGCAGACATTGAAGGTGAGCGAATTGCCATTAACCAGTACCGCCGACATATGAATATGATAAAAGATAAAAATATCAATCAGATAATAGCAAGAATAATAAAAGATGAAGAATATCATATTATGTTGCTTAGGGCGTTGCTGGATAAATAAAATTAAAAACTAATAAGCAGATTCCGGAATGAAATAATATGGTACCGGAATCTGCTGCTTTGTATTAAAAATATGTAGTTAAAAAAATTACCTATAAGTAACCACTACATCGTTCCTTCTTATATATGTCCCTCCATCAGGAATAAGACTTTCGTCTCCACGTTTTATAAGGGCAATTAGCACATTCTCAGGGAGATCTAAATCCTGAATACGCTTGTCACACCAGCTGTGATTTTTGTCAATAACCACTTCTTCAAGATTCTCTTTTCCGGAAGGTTCATAGGAAGGAACACTTAATATAACGCTGTCGCCTCCAAGGATTTTCGTATCACCATTGGGAATAATGGTGTCGCCATTTCTTTTTATCATAATGGCAAGGGAATTGGTAGGCATATTAACATCACTTACAAGCTTATTTTCCCAGTTGTGTCCTTTAGGTATATACATTCGCATTAATGTAATGGCAGATTCTTCCTGATAATCGTTGAAAGTTTTACGGACATCATCATTGTCATCAATCATATTAAGTTTTCTGGCTACATAGGGAATTAAGGTACCCTGTATTGCTACGGAAAACAGTGCCACCATAAAAACTATGTGAAAAATGTCAAAAGGAACATCCCTGCCACTGGCCACAACCATAATAGAAAACACAATGGAGGCAGCACCACGCAGTCCTGCCCATGAAACTAAAAGACATTGCCTGTAACTACATTTAAAAGGTGCTAATATTGAAAAAACGGCTATAGGTCGTGCTATTAGCGTTAAAAATATTGCAATGAAAAGAGACGGAATTATAATTGCCACAAACTTATGAGGAAATGCAAGAAGTCCTAACAAAAAGAAAATAAGAATTTGCGCCAGACTTGTAAGTCCGTCAAAAAAAGGAATCATAATTTTTTTATTTTTAATTTTACTGTTTCCTAATATTATTCCTAAAAGATACACAGTTAAAAAGGCATTTCCGTCAATGGCAGTTGAAACACCAAAGGAAAAAATAATAAGGGCAATCATAAAAATAGTATCTAATCCATCGGAAATAAGGGAGGTTTTTGTAAGAATTACAATACCTAAACCGGCAATGATTACTCCAATAGCAATACCGTAAACAATCTGTGCAAAAGTAAAATATGGAAGATTAGTAAGTTTCCCACCATTTAATATAATGATACCTATCATTGTAAGAAGGTATGAAACAGGGTCGTTACTACCACTTTCAATTTCTAAAAGAGGGGCAGTGCTATTTTTAAGATTAAGTTTTTTTGTCCTGAGAATAGAGAAAACACTGGCGGCATCAGTAGATGATAATACGGCACCAATAAGAAAACTTTCCGCATAACTAAGGTGTAAAACAAAATAGCAAAACACACCTGTTATGCCGGCAGTAATAAGTACCCCTACAGTAGACAGGCATATAGCACGTCCGGCAACATTTCCGGCAGTTTTCCACTTGGTATTAAAACCACCATAAAACATAATGAAACTAAGAGAAACAGTACATATTTTTTCTGCAAAGTCGTAGTTGTCAAACTGAATCTTAAAGAAACCATCGCATCCAAACAGCATACCGATAGTCATAAAAAGAATAAGAGCAGGCATACCAAATTTGCCGGAAAATTTGTCTGCTAATATACATGAAAATAAAACAATAGCAATTAAAGTGAGAGTTATTGCCATATAAAGCCTCCTTTCGATGATAAACTATGTCTATATTAACATAAAAATGACTTTAAAATGTTAGTTTATGATTTATATCCAATAGCCATTGATTTAGCTGTATTTTTTTGGTATAATTGTAAAATGTGTCGAAAAGGATAGAAATACAAAAACAGGAAAAGTAAAATGGGAAAATTTACAGGGTATTTGATTTGTACAGATTGCGATGGAACATTAACATATGAACCGGGAAAAGTATCACAGGAAAATGCTGAAGCTATCAGATATTTTCAAAAAGAAGGTGGGTTGTTTACTTTAGCCACCGGGAGATTTCCCGACCATGCAAAGCTGTTTGAAGGTCAGTTCAAGGTGAATGCTCCCATAGTATCACTGAATGGTGCAGTTATTTATGATGAGAAAAGGGATAGGATTATTAAAACCTGGCATATGAACAGGAAAAAGACCCTTGAACTTTTAACATATGTAAATGACAACTGGAAGGAAGCAGAAACTTATTGGGTTAACACAATAAGTAAAGACGGTAAGTTTGAAAGTGCTCATTTTGATTCAAAGGAGCATAAAGGCGAACCTAAAGCTTTAGCCCGGTTTATGGACAGTTTAGACAGTGAACCGTTAAAAATATTGCTTTTCCAAAATGAAAATATAACCCCTAAACTTCAAAAGGATTTAAAGGAGAGGTTTGGAGAAGACTTCATATTTGATTTAAGCTGGCCGGAGGGCATTGAAGTAAACAGTGCACACAGTGGTAAGGGGGCAGCGGTCAGATACATGAAGGAACATTTAGGTATTGACATTCATACCACGTTAGGCATAGGAGATTATGAAAATGATATATCTCTTTTAGAATGTGCAGATATAGGCTATGCAGTGGGTAATGCTATTCCATATGTAAAGAAAATAGCAGACAGAATTACGGTTAAAAACACAGAAAATGCCATAGCCCAGATTATAATGGAATTGGGACAATTATAGAAAAATGTTACACTAAATAAAGAGGAGGGAACATTTTAGAAAAACGTTTCCGATGAACTGCCGCTGATCGAAGAAGGTGGCATCACATATTATACAAGGAGGAGATAGAGATGGATAAAAAGAAAAAAAATATAATTGCCATAGCATTAGTAGCAGTTATAGTAATTGCAATAATAGTGGCAGTAGTTGTTTCAAAAAAAGGCAAAGATAGTGATACACCGCAGACTAATAACGCAACAGCAGCTCAGGTTGAGACAACAGTGAAAGCAGGTAATGAAAATGTGACAACAGCTGAAAATGGTAACGAAGATTTACCGGTAGCAGGTGATGAAACAACAGCAAAAAGCAAAAAAAACTCAAAAAAGAGCAGCAAAAAAGGTAATAAGAACAATAAAGAAACAAACTACTGGGATAATATTTCTATTATAGAAGAATCTCAAAACAAAGAGCCAAAGACAAATAAAAAAGGCGAAACAGTAACAGAAGAATATCCGAGGCAGGATGACGGCTGGTCACCTATTGTATCACCGGATGATTTGAAAAAATAACATATAGTTGTAATTTTCAACAAGAAAACAAAAAAAATTGACTGGTGTGTTTACACCGGTCAATTTTTGTGTATAATATAATGTGGACCGACAGATACTTTAAAGAGAAACAGAAGTTTCGTGATTTAGAAAGGATACTGTATTGAAACAACAAGATTTTAATCAAAAAGTTGAAGAGCTGGTTGAAAAATGTCAGGGACAGAATAACCAGATAACAACATCAGAAATTAAAGATTATTTTTCAGAGGACAAGTTGACTGCAAAGCAGGAAATCACTATACTTGCGAGACTAAGTGAGGCTGAAATTAGCGTTGTTATGTCTGATGCAGAGCCAAAAAGTGCAGAAAAAGATGTGAAAGATGCTAAGAAACCGGAACCGGTTGAGGAAGGTAATGAGGAAGATGAGTTTGAGTCAGATTCACTAGATGATGTAGAACCCAGTGATTCAGACCTTGCTGCCGAACCGACTGATGAAGACATAGCATTGGTAGACATTGATGCAGAAGATTTATTAGGACCTACAGACGAGGATTTTGAAAATGATGATGAAGAGGCAGTAGAATTAGATGCCGTGGATTTGCTCGAGGGTGTAGGAACTGAAGATCCTGTAAGAATGTACTTAAAGGAAATTGGTACAGTAGCATTGTTGACCGCCGATGAAGAACTTGAACTTGCAAAACGTAAGACAGAAGGTGACGTTGCCGCAAAAGAGAAATTAATAGAGGCTAATCTCCGTCTTGTAGTTAGTATTGCAAAAAGATATACCGGACGTGGAATGAGTTTCCTTGATTTGGTTCAGGAAGGAAACTTAGGTCTTATTAAAGGCGTAGAAAAGTTCGATTATACTAAAGGTTACAAGTTAAGTACATATGCAACATGGTGGATTAGACAGTCCGTTACAAGAGCTTTAGCGGACCATGCCAGAACTATCCGAGTACCTGTTCATATGGTAGAAACTATTAATAGAATGTCAAAGATGCAGAGAAAACTTACTCTTGAGTTAGGTTATGAGCCATCTACTAAGGAATTAGCAGATGCCTTAGACATGACTGAGGAGAAGGTTTTAGAGATTATGCAGATTGCAAGAGAGCCGGCATCCCTTGAAACACCTATCGGTGAAGAGGATGACTCTAACTTAGGAGATTTTGTAGCAGACAATAATACGGTTACACCAGAAGCCAATATTGAGTCGGTTATGCTTCGTGAACATATTGATGTGCTGCTTAAGGATTTGAAGGATAGAGAAAGAGAAGTAATTATTTTACGATTTGGTTTAAGGGATGGACATCCGAGAACTCTTGAAGAAGTAGGAAAAATCTTTAACGTAACAAGGGAACGTATCAGACAGATTGAAGCAAAGGCATTAAGAAAACTGAGAAATCCTGTTAGAAGCAAAAAGATTAAAGACTTCCTAAATGATTAAAAATTTAAAGAAACAAAGGGCTGGTGGGAAGGTTTAACACATCAGAACTTAATAAAATTATAAAACTTAATATTTAAACTTAATTTTACTTGATTTTTTTGATAAAATAGTTTATAAAATTAAGTAAAGAACAAGAAAGAGGTGCAATGGGGCACCATAGTAGAGATACTATGTCCCTTTGCACCTCTTTTTTTACAGGAGGACAAATTCATGGATCAAAATGTGTTATTTGAAAAAGCAAAAGAAGATGGTTTGTATGATTCACGCTTTGAACACGACAACTGCGGTATAGGAGCTGTTGTAAACATCAAAGGCGTAAAAAGTCATGCCACAGTAGAAAATGCCTTAAAAATTGTAGAAAACCTTGAACATCGTGCAGGTAAAGATGCTGAAGGAAAAACCGGTGACGGTGTAGGTATTATGCTACAGATTTCCCACAAATTTTTTAAGAAGGTTACTAAACCTTTAGGCTTTGACATTGGAGGAGAAAGAGAATATGGCGTAGGTATGTTCTTCATGCCACAGGATGAGTTAAAGCGTAACAGGGAAATGAAAATGTTTGAAATCATTGCCCAGAAAGAGGGATTAGAGTTTTTAGGATGGAGAGAAGTACCTGTTCATCCGGAAGTGTTGGGAACAAAGGCATTAGAGTGCATGCCACATATAATGCAGTGTTTCATTAAGAAACCGGAAGAAGTTGAAAAGGGAATAGCCTTTGACCGTATGCTTTATATAGTAAGAAGAGTTTTCTCTCACAGTAATACAGGAACATACACAGTATCTCTTTCCAGCAGAACTATTGTATATAAGGGAATGTTTCTTGTTAATCAGTTAGGTCCGTTTTTCGCAGACCTTATGGACAAAAATTACGAGTCAGCAATAGCTTTAGTTCACTCAAGATTTTCAACTAACACACAGCCAAGCTGGAGACGTGCACATCCAAACAGATTTATTGTTCATAATGGAGAAATTAATACAATCCGTGGTAACGCCGACAATATGCTTGCCAGAGAAGAATCCATGTCCAGCGAATATATGCAGAAGTCTTTGACAAAGGTTATGCCTGTAGTAGACACACAGGGCTCAGACTCAGCAATGCTTGATAATACATTAGAGTTTTTAGTAATGAATGGTGTAGATTTGCCATTGGCAGTTATGATGTGTATCCCTGAACCATGGGAGAAAAATGACACAATAAGCCAGTCAAAGAGAGACTTCTATCAGTATTATGCCACAATGATGGAACCTTGGGACGGACCTGCATCTATCCTGTTTTCCGATGGAGATTATATGGGAGCAATTCTTGACAGAAATGGTCTTCGTCCGTCAAGATATTATATTACAAATGATGACCAGCTGATCCTTTCTTCAGAGGTAGGTGTTTTAGATATTGATCCGTCTAAAATAGTTGCCAAGGAAAGACTTCGTCCGGGTCGTATGCTGTTAGTTGATACAGTAAATGGAAAGCTAATAGATGATGATGAATTAAAAGAAGAATATGCAGCAAGAAAGCCATACGGTGAATGGCTTAACAACAATCTTGTGTACTTAAAGGACATTCATATTCCTAATGTTAAGGTAGAAACATACGAAAAAGAAGAAAGACAAAGATTGCAGAAAAATTTTGGATATTCTTTTGAAGATTTAAAGAGAATTATTCCAATGGCAAATAATGGAATGGAAGCTACAAAGGCAATGGGAAAAGATACACCTCTTGCAGTTTTAAGTGACAGAACCCATCCGTTATTTAACTACTTCAAGCAGTTATTTGCACAGGTTACTAACCCTCCAATTGATGCAATCAGAGAGGAAATAGTAACTTCTACATCGGTATATATTGGTAAAGACGGAAATATCTTAGAGGAAAAGCCGGAAAACTGTAAAGTATTGAAGATTCACAATCCGATACTTACTAATACGGATATTTTGAAACTTAAAAACATTAATGTACCGGGATTTAAAACAGCAGTTGTTCCTATTGTATATTACAAGGGAATATCTCTTGAAAAAGCTATAGATCAGGTATTTGTGGATGTGGATAAGGCACACAAAGATGGAGCTAACATTATTATCTTATCAGATAGAGGAGTGGATGAGTACCATGTACAGATTCCATCATTGCTGGCAGTTTCGGCAGTACATCAGTATTTAGTTAAAACAAAGAAAAGAACTACACTTTCTTTGGTATTAGAAAGTGGTGAGCCAAGAGCCGTACATCACTTTGCAACATTATTAGGATATGGTGCCAGTGCCGTTAATCCATACCTTGCCCATGACACCATTAAACAAATGGTAGAAGAGGAAATGATTAACAAAGATCCATATGCGGCAATTGATGATTACAACGAGGCAATACTTAGCGGAATAGTTAAAATTGCATCAAAAATGGGAATTTCAACTATCCAGTCATATCAGGGCTCACAGATATTTGAAGCAATTGGTATCAGTAAAGATGTTATAGATAAATATTTCACAGGAACAGTAAGCCGTGTGGAAGGAATTACATTAAAGGATATTGAAAACAGTGTTGAAACACTTCATTCTAAGGCATTTGACCCATTGGGATTAGATGTAGACCTTACATTGGAAAGCAGTGGTGACCACAAGCTTAGAAGCGGTAAGGAGGAACACAAGTACAATCCTGCTACTATTCATACATTGCAGCAGGCAACATGGACTAATAATTATGAGCTGTTTAAACAATATACTCATATGATAGATGAGGAAATGTCACCGGTACATTTAAGAGGTCTTATGGACTTTAATTATCCGGAAGACGGTGGTATTCCTATAGATGAAGTAGAAAGTGTTGATTCTATTGTAAAGAGATTTAAAACCGGTGCCATGTCATATGGTTCTATTTCACAGGAGGCTCATGAGACAATGGCTATTGCCATGAATATGATTGGCGGCCGTTCAAACTCAGGTGAAGGTGGAGAATCCGTAGAGCGTCTTACAATAGGAGAAGACGGACTTAATAAATGTTCAAAAATTAAACAGGTGGCATCAGGACGTTTTGGTGTTACATCAAGATATCTTGTAAGTGCTGAAGAAATTCAGATTAAAATGGCTCAGGGGGCAAAACCGGGAGAAGGCGGACACTTGCCTGGAAAGAAGGTTTATCCATGGGTAGCTAAAACAAGATATTCGACACCGGGAGTAAGTCTTATTTCACCACCACCACATCATGATATATATTCTATTGAAGATTTGGCACAGTTGATTTACGACTTGAAGAATTCTAACAGAGATGCAAGAATTTCAGTTAAATTGGTGTCAGAGGCAGGTGTTGGTACAGTTGCGGCAGGTGTTGCAAAGGCAGGTGCCCAGGTAATACTGATTTCAGGTTTTGACGGAGGTACCGGAGCTGCTCCTGAAAACTCAATTTACAATGCAGGACTTCCTTGGGAATTAGGATTGGCAGAAGCTCATCAGACTCTTATTGCCAACGGACTTAGAAATAAGGTTGTAGTGGAAACAGATGGTAAGTTAATGAGTGGTAGAGACGTGGCAATTGCAGCCATGCTTGGTGCAGAGGAATATGGATTTGCCACAGCACCTCTTGTAACAATGGGCTGTGTAATGATGAGAGTATGTAACCTTGATACATGTCCTGTAGGTGTGGCAACACAGAATCCTGAACTTCGTAAGAGATTTAAGGGAAAACCTGAATATGTAATTAATTTCATGAAGTTTATTGCTCAGGAATTAAGAGAATACATGGCTAAGTTAGGTGTAAGAACAATAGATGAATTAGTAGGAAGAGTTGATTTATTAAAGGTTAAAGACAATATTGCACCTGAGAGAGCAAAGGAAGTTGATTTGTCAAGAATCTTAAGCACAGATTTTGCAGACACAAGGGTTCAGTACCTAAAGAAAAATGTATATGACTTTAAGTTAGAAAGTACTAAGGATGTGACAGTTCTTCTTAAAAAATTAGGAAAGGCGCTGGAGGCTAAAAAGCCTGCAACAGTTGAGGTAGATGTAACTAACATTGACAGGTCATTTGGTACAATATTTGGTTCTGAAATAACAAAACGCTATAATGACACATTAGATGATGATATGTACATTATTAAATGTAACGGCGCAGGTGGTCAGAGCTTTGGTGCATTTATACCAAACGGCATGACAATTGAGCTTACAGGTGACAGCAATGACTACTTAGGAAAGGGATTGTCCGGTGGTAAAATTGTTGTTAAACCGCCAAAGGGTTCAACCTTTAAGCAGGATGAAAATATCATCATTGGAAACGTTGCCTTTTACGGTGCAACCAGTGGTAAAGCCTATATTAACGGTGTTGCCGGAGAACGTTTCTGTGTAAGAAATTCCGGTGCAACTACGGTAGTTGAAGGAGTAGGAGATCACGGATGCGAATACATGACAGGCGGACGTGTCGCAGTAATCGGTAAGGTAGGAAAGAACTTTGCAGCAGGTATGAGTGGCGGAGTTGCCTATGTACTAGATGAAAATAATGATTTGTACAGAAAGGTTAATAAGTCATTGGTATCTACGGAGGAACTTTCAAATAAGTACGATGTATTAGAACTTAAGGCAATGATAGAAGACCATGTTAAATATACAAATTCAGTTAAGGGTAAAGAAATCTTGGATAATTTTGAAGAGTACCTTCCGAAATTCAAAAAGATTATACCTTATGACTATAAGAAGATGCTTAACGCAATAGCAAAGATGGAAGAAAAGGGTCTTAATCCTGAACAGGCACAGATTGAAGCATTCTATGCAGCTACAAGATAGAGGAGGAAACGAAGATGGGTAAACCAACAGGATTTTTAGAATATGAACGTGAAGAAGCAAAGGCAACTTCGCCAAAAGAGAGAATAAAAAATTTTAACGAGTTCCACGAACCTCTGTCTGTGGATAAACAGAAATGTCAGGCTGCAAGATGTATGGACTGTGGAGTCCCGTTTTGCCAGAATGGTAAGGTTATAGCAGGAATGGTTTCAGGATGTCCTCTTAACAATTTAATTCCTGAGTGGAATGATTTGTTATACAACGGAAATATGGAGCAGGCTTATAATCGTCTTCATAAAACAAATAACTTTCCGGAGTTTACTTCAAGAGTTTGTCCGGCATTATGTGAGAAAGCCTGCACATGCGGTTTAAACGGTGATGCGGTAAGTGTCAGGGCAAATGAACACCTTATTATAGAAAATGCTTATGAAAAGGGATATGCCAGTGCAAAGGCACCTCATGTAAGAACAGAAAAGAAGGTTGCTGTAATTGGCTCAGGCCCTTCAGGACTGGCAGTGGCAGATCAGCTTAATAAGCGTGGTCACAGTGTGACGGTATATGAAAGAGACGACAGAATCGGCGGACTTCTCATGTACGGTATTCCTAACATGAAATTAGAGAAGCATATTATTGACAGAAAAGTTAATATTATGAAGGAAGAGGGAGTTACATTTGTTACTAACACAAATGTAGGAAAAGATGTTAAGGCAGCAGATATTCTTAAGAAATACGATAAAGTAGTTTTAGCCTGTGGCTCAAGGCATGCAAGAGATATTAATGCAAAGGGAAGAGATGCAAAGGGAATTTATTTCGCTGTTGACTTCCTTACGTCTACTACCAAAAGCCTTCTGGATAACGGCAAATTAGTTGATGGCACCTATGTGTCTGCAAAAGATAAGGATGTAGTAATAATCGGTGGTGGTGATACAGGAAATGACTGCGTGGGAACAAGTATCAGACATGGAGCTAAAAGTGTTTTGCAGTTGGAAATGATGCCTAAGGCACCGGATGAGAGAGCAGCTGATAACCCTTGGCCTGAGTGGCCTAGAATCTGCAAAACAGATTATGGTCAGGAAGAAGCCATAGCTGTGTTTGGTCATGACCCAAGAGTATACCAGACTACAGTTAAGGAGTTTGTTAAAGACAAAGAAGGAAACTTATGTAAACTTATCCTTGTTAAACTGGAGGCTAAAAAAGACGAGAAAACAGGTCGTATGAACATGGTAGAAATACCGGGCAGTGAATACGAAGTTGATTGTCAGTTAGTACTTATTGCAGCAGGATTTTTAGGTAGTGAAGATTATGTGACAAAGGCATTTAAGGTGGATACAACTCCTAGAACCAACATTGCCACAATGCCCGGAAAATATGCAACAAGTGTAGAAAACGTATTCACGGCAGGAGATGTTCATAGAGGCCAGTCATTAGTTGTGTGGGCTATCCGTGAGGGAAGAGACTGCGCAAAAGAAGTAGATGAGTCACTGATGGGATATACGAATTTGTAGGAAAAAATTAGGATAAAAATAATGGCTTTACATTAGTGAAGCAAATATAGTGAAAAAGCGGAGGCATCGTAGAGGTGTTTCCACTTTTTCTTTGAAAAGTTTGAAATATTAATAATAAAATCTTTAAATAATTTGCACACTTTAACAAAATGCTTTATAATATAGAAAGCATTTTGATTAAACAGAAAATACTATTTTATAAACATAAATGAAAGTGAGGTTACTTTATGAAAATTGCAGTAGCAGGAACAGGTTATGTTGGCTTGTCTATAGCAACACTTTTGTCACAGCATCATGAGGTTATGGCTGTTGACATTATCCCGGAGAAGGTAGAGTTAATTAATAATAAGAAATCACCAATACAGGATGATTACATTGAAAAATATTTGGCAGAGAAGGATTTGAATCTTACAGCAACTCTTGATGCCGAAGCAGCTTATAAGGATGCAGATTTTGTAGTTGTAGCTGCACCTACTAATTATGACAGCAAGAAGAACTTCTTTGATACATCAGCAGTTGAAGCTGTTATTGAATTGGTTCTTAAGTATAATCCGGAGGCAATTATTGTTATTAAGTCAACTATTCCGGTAGGATACACTGAGTCAGTACGTGAAAAATACAACACAAAGAATATTATATTCAGCCCTGAATTTCTTCGTGAGTCTAAGGCTCTTTACGACAATCTTTATCCTTCAAGAATTATTGTGGGAACTGATTTAGACGATCCTCGTTTAGTAGAGGCTGCACATACATTTGCAGGTCTTTTACAGGAAGGTGCCATTAAGGAAAATATTGATACATTAATTATTGGATTTACAGAGGCAGAGGCTGTAAAGCTTTTCGCTAACACATATCTTGCACTTCGTGTATCATACTTTAACGAACTTGATACTTATGCAGAGTCTAAGGGACTTAATACCCAGCAGATTATTAACGGCGTCTGCTTAGATCCTCGTATTGGAACTCATTATAATAATCCTTCATTTGGTTACGGTGGATATTGCCTTCCAAAGGATACAAAGCAGTTGCTTGCCAACTATGCTGACATTCCACAGAACATGATGACTGCCATAGTTGAGTCTAACAGAACACGTAAGGATTATATAGCAGATAGAGTTCTTGAACTGACAGGCGCATATACCGGTAGTGATGCTTATGATGCATCAAAGGAAAAGGAAGTTGTTGTTGGTGTATTCAGACTTACAATGAAGTCTAATTCAGACAATTTCCGTCAGTCATCAATCCAGGGTGTTATGAAGCGTATCAAGGCTAAAGGTGCCACAGTTATTATTTACGAGCCAACATTAGAGGATGGTTCAACATTCTTTGGAAGCAGGGTTGTAAATGATTTGGCTAAGTTTAAAGAATTAAGCCAGGCAATTATTGCCAACAGATATGATTCATGCTTAGATGATGTAAGAGACAAGGTATACACAAGAGATATCTTTGAAAGAGATTAATGTGGATAAATAATAGAGATTAAGTGAAAGTGGAGATGTCGCAGGATGTCTCCATTTTTTGTGGGGTACTTGACAATGAATATGCAATTTATGTTTTATGCTGATCACACGATAAAACACAAAAAATATGTAAAACAACAAAAACAACTTGACAACACAACAGAATATATGTAATATAATAAATGTAAGATGTAATAAAGATACTGCGATGTGAGGATTGCAAGTGGATTCTAATGCTCACTATTGTATTTTTTTTACATCCAGTGTATACTATAAAGAAATTAAGAAAAACTAATAGTATACACCTCGAAATATTAAAAGAAAGCGAGGTGTTATATGAGAAAAAAGGATATAGCAACCAAAAAGTACATGTCAGATAACGTGAGATTTGCAGATGTGTTTAACTATGCGATATACGGGGGAAGGCAGATTATAAAACATGACATGTTAAAGGAAATCAATGCAGAAGAACTGTTATTAATGGAAGGGGAGAATGGAAAATTAGTTACAAGAAATCGGGTAAGGGATTTAGAGAAGATGTGTGTCATAAAGAAAAGCGGCAACATTGTTTACATGCTTTTGGGAATTGAAAACGCATCCAATGTACATTATGCCCAGCCGGTAAGAAACGGTCTGTATGATTTCATGGGGTACGCCGACCAGGTGGAAAGAAAATCAAGGGAAAACAGAAGAAAAGGTAATTTAAGTAGTGGAAGTGAATTTTTGTCAGGGCTTAAGAAAGAAGATAAGATAGCCGGAATAATAACCCTGACGGTATATTTTGGAGACAGACCATGGGACGGCCCAAGAAGTCTCCACGAAATGTTAAGTATTGATGATAAGGAAATATTAAAATTAATTCCGGATTACAGGATTAATCTCATAGATCCCCATGAGATTAACAACTCCGAAAAGTTTATGTCGGATTTTAGGTACATAATAGAATTTATGAAGGCATCAGGGGATAAGGAGAAGATGAATTACTTATTAAAAGAGAAGCATAGTGTATACTCAAACATGGAAAGGGATGCCATAGTGGTAATAAGGGAATGTGCAAACATTAACATAAAGATTGAAGAGAAGGAGGAGAAGCAGGATATGTGTAAGGCGATTGATGACATGATGAAGGACGCAAGGGAGGAGGAACATAAGGTAATGCAGAAAAAATTAGATGAGAAGCAAAATCAGTTGGATGAGAAGCAAAATCAGTTAGATGAGAAGCAAAATCAGTTGGATGAGAAGCAGAGCCAGTTGGACGAAAAACAGAACAGATTAGACAAATATGAAAAAGAAATAGAGGAATTAAAGAGGCAGCTTGCCGAGAAACAGACAGCCTAATAAGAAGCCGGATGGTCAAGGACTGCCCGGCTTTTAAGGTACAACGACCTGATAATAGGATGTATAAGAGTAGTAAGAAGGTGCACCCTTAAAAATAAATAAAAATTTCTATATCCGGTAATACTAAAATAAAAAGGATAAAAATGAAAGTAGTATTAATTGTTATAGGAATAATTATAGTGGTGTTAATTAATTTTGTATTGTATTGCTGCTTAAGAGTAGCATCTAAAACAGATCAGCTATATGAAAAATTATCAATTTCTGAAAAAGAAGAACAGAAAAAATGAATGGAATAATATAAACGGAGAAAAAGGCGGTCAGGCTATGCTTACCGTTTACTATGGAACACCGGGTGGAGGTAAGGTTAAGGCAGCAGATATTTATTATGCAAAATCGTTGCATAATAAATAATATTAATAAAAAGGGCATGTCACATATGTGGTATGTCCTTTTTTAGAATAAAAATAATAACATTAATAAGTGGCAGTTCCTTTGTATATTTAAAAATATATGTTATAATGATTTAGTTGTATAAATACAATAAAATAATAAGGGAAAAGAACTCATATTTATGTCTATTCAAAATAACCGGAGGTTAGATTTAAATGAAAGTATTAATGTTTAATGGAAGTCCAAAAGCTAATGGCTGTACATATACGGCACTTTGTGAGATGGCAAAGGTTTTACAGGAAGAAGGAATTGAAACAGAGATAATGCATGTAGGAGGCAAACCACTGGGAGGCTGTATGGGCTGTGGCGGATGTGGCACTACAGGAGAATGCGTGTATGGAGGAGTGGTAGTTGAGGCAGCTAAAAAGCTTGAACAGGCAGACGCAGTGGTATTTGGTAGTCCGGTACATTATGCCTCTATTAGTGGAAACATGATGGGATTTCTTCACAGATTATCATGGAGTGCGGGAAAGTATCTTAAATATAAACCTGCTGCAATGGTGGTAAGTGCAAGACGTGCCGGCACAACCAGTGCATTAGATGAAATTGCCAAAATACCTGAATTTTTCCATATGCCACTAATTAATGGAAATTACTGGCCTATGGTTCATGGTAGCACCCCGGAAGATGTTAAAAGGGATGAAGAGGGACTTCAGATTGTAAGAAATATTGCAAGAAATATGGCATGGATTTTAAAATGCATTGAGGCAGGAAAGGAAAAGGGAATAGTACATCCGGAACCGGAAGCCCAAATTAGAACAAATTTCATAAAATAGTATTAATTTTAACAAAATAGAGAATTTGTTAATAGAATTGTAACAGAACATTTATTGCATATATATTCCATTGATTATATACTAAAAAAGTCAAAAAAATTGGAAGACGAAAGGAAATGTGACGGAATGGAAGATAACAGAAATTACCAATCAGAAGAGGTAGAAGATGAAAATCTGATGGACGACGTGATTGTTAACCCGGCAGATGATTCAGTTAAGGAGAACGGAAAGCCTCGAAAAAAACAGGAAAGTGAACCTATTAATGTAAAGAAGGAGATTTTCAGCTGGATTAGAATAATTGTTGTGGCAGTGGTTATTGCCTTTGTTATAAACAATTTTATTATTATGAATGCCAATGTTCCTACAGGTTCTATGATGAATACAATAATGAAAGGGGACCGCATGATTGGACTTAGAACATCATATTGGCTCTCAGATCCTAAGAGAGGAGACATTGTTATTTTTATCAATCCTGATTATGATGAAAACAGTCCTAAGGATGAGAAGTACTACGTAAAGAGAGTAATTGGACTTCCGGGAGAGAAAGTAACTATTAAGGATGCAAAAATTTATATCAACGATTCAGATAAACCATTAGATGAACCGTACCTTCCGGAAGAATGGGTATATGTAAATGGTTCAGATGAAGAGTTGACATATCAGGTTCCGGAGGGATGTTATTTCATGCTTGGTGATAACAGAAATAACTCCAGTGATGCAAGATTCTGGAACAATACGTACTTAAAGCGTGAGAATGTAATTGCAAAAGCAGTATTTAAGTATTGGCCTTGGGATCACAAGGGATTATTTGAAAAAGTAGACTATGCACAGTAATGTGTGGTAGTGTTGTGCTGAATAATGGTTGCCATAGATATGTGGTAGCACTGAATAAATGGCTGTCGCTAAGATGCGGCGGTCATTTGTTATATTAGAATATTTGGGGGCTGGTACCATTGAAAAATAGGAAAAACAAATATCAACTATTATCAACTATTAAAACATAGCCTAAAAACTACATTTCATATATTTCAGCGCTGTCAACTACCACAAACCCCAGTTTCTTATACAGTGAAATGGCAGGTTTGTTGTCACCACTTACATGAAGCAAAACATATGTGTGGTCTTTGGACAAATAAGAAATTACAGCATCAAGCATTTTAAAGCCGTACCCCATACCACGGTATTTATCAAAAACCAGAACATCATGAATACATACAGTCCTGTCATTAAACAATTCAATAAGGCAGCTGCCAACAGTTGCACCCTGTGAGACCATTTCAAATTTAACACTTTGAGTGGTACTTTCTAAATTCCCGTCAACTATCTTCACATATTTAGGAAGTGTTTTGTAACAGGCACTAGATAATGAAAACTTCATCATATATTCAGTGGCAGTTTTTTCAAAGCCTAAATGAGACAAAACAGCACAACCGGTAGAATTCTTGGAGTTTAACATTGCTGAAATATAAAAGTCATTATAATCAGTTAAAAATGAGTCTAAAAGAGATGACATTAAATTTAGTTTTCTGTACTTCGGAAGAACATATCCACAAATATCAACAATTTCATTATTATAGAAGTCAGCACTTAAAAATCCTACTGTTTTTCCCTCATGTACGCCATAGTACAAAACAGGTAACGGATTAACCCGGTTTGAATCATCATATGAAACAGGTGAAGAGTTACCCGGGGTTGAACCATTACATAAAACCGACTCGGAATCATCATATGAAACAGGTAACGCCTCATTTTCTCCGAAAAACAGTTGGGGAATATATTGATTTTCGTTTTTGCAGATTTCATAAATATGGGTGCAAATTTCCCTTAAATCCTTTGAAATAGCATAACTTTTTTTCATGTCAAATATAAATGTCATAACAGAACCCCTTTCCCGAAAAAACGACGAAGGTTAAATAAAAATATGTTTAAACGGTGTCACTTAAATTGGTTTGATTATACCAAATGCAATAGAAAAAATACAGTATATGTGGTATAGTGGGAAAGCAAAAGGTTAATATTATTAGATAAATACCATTGGATAAAAATTACAAAATAAAGGTTTTATGGAGAGTGTTATGTTGAAAATAGGTTCACATGTTAAGATGAGTGGCAAGGATATGCTTCTTGGCTCGGCGAAGGAGGCAAAATCCTATGGAGCAAATGTTTTTATGGCATATACCGGTGCACCTCAAAATACCAAAAGAAAAGATGTAAGTGAATTAAAGATAAAAGAAGCATGGGAATATATGCAAAAAAACGGCATTGAAGATATTATAATTCATGCACCATATATTATTAATTTAGGCAATACCATTAAGCCTGAAACCTATGAAATTGCAGAAAAGTTTTTGGCTACGGAATTAGACAGAACGGAAAAAATGGGAAGTAAGGTTATGGTTTTACATCCCGGCTCCCACGTTGGAGCAGGTGTTGACGCAGGAATTAAGCAGATAATAAACGGCATAAACAATGTACTTAGCAGAGACACAAAGGCATATATAGCATTAGAAACCATGGCAGGAAAAGGAAGCGAGATAGGCAGAAACTTTGAGGAAATTGCAAGAATTTATGATGGCGTTAAATATAACGATAAGCTCCGTGTCTGCTTTGACACATGCCATGTAAACGATAGTGGATATGATTTGGTAAATGATTTAAGTGGAACATTTGAGAAATTCGACAAAGTAATAGGAACTGACCAGATTGCGGTTTTTCATATTAATGACAGCAAAAATCCCTGTGGTGCAGCAAAAGACAGACACGAAAACATTGGCTTTGGAAACATAGGATTTGAAACTCTTAAGGAAATTGTCTATATGAAGGAATTTGAAAATATTCCAAAAATTCTAGAGACCCCATATATTAAGGATCCGGATAACGATAAAAAATCCTATGCACCCTACAAATTTGAGATAGAAATGTTAAAGCAGAGAGAATTAAATCCTAATTTGCAAAAAGAGGTTATTGAAAATGAATAGCTTGATTTATAGTTTAAATGCAACAGTTCCGGTTTTTCTGGTAATTGTTGTGGGATATTTACTTAAAAAAATAGGCTGGATAAATGAAGGATTTATAAAGGCATCAAATAAAATTAACTTTACAATTACCCTGCCGGCTTTACTTATACAGGACATGATGAACAATGATTTTCTGCAGAAATTTGACGGAATGTATGTTGTATATTGTGCAGTGGTAACGTCAATATGTTTCTTCGCCACATGGGTTGGAGCTAAATTGCTGGTAAAGGATAAAACAATTGTTGGTGAGTTTGTTCAGGCTTCATATCGAAGTAGTGCGGCAGTGTTAGGAGCCGCATTTGTGTTTAATATATATGGGGACACAGGAATGGTGCCTCTGATGATTTTAGGGGCGGTACCACTTTATAATGTTTATGCAGTTCTGGTTTTAACAGTGGAATGTCCGCAGAAAGGCGCAAGTCAGGATAAAACCTTACTAACCACCTTAAAGGGAATAGTAACAAATCCTATTATTTTAAGTATTTTTGCCGGGGTTATTTTATCTGCAACAAAGGTGCAGTTCCCTAAAATAATAGATAATACCATAGGAAATTTTGCAAGAATAGCCACTCCGTTGGCACTTTTGGCAATTGGTGGCAGTTTTGAATTTGGAAAGGCAATAAAAAAGGCAAAGCCTGTCATTGTTGCTACGTTTTTTAAACTTATAGGCTGGGCAATGGTATTTTTGCCAATAGCTGTGTGGTTAGGATACAGGGATGAGAAGCTGATGGCACTGGTTATTATGCTGACATCCCCTACTACTCCAAGTTGTTACATAATGGCAAAAAGCATGAAATCAGAAGGAACTCTTACAAGCAGTGTTGTAGTGTTGACAACCCTATGTTCTGCATTCACCCTGACCGCTATTATATTTGTATTAAAAAGCCTGGGATTATTGTAGGATAGGGCATTAAATAAAATAGACGAGGAGGAAACCAAATGAAGAGAAGTGAACAGAAAATTCAGGATACCTGGAAAATGGAGGATATGTTTATAAGTGATGAGGCATGGGAAAAGGACTTTGAAAAGGCAACAAAGATGATTCCTCATTATAGTGATTTTTCAGGTGAAGTTTCAAAGGATAAAGAAAAATTAATTGAATATTTTAATTTCAATGATGAGATAAATTTGTTAGTGGAAAGACTTTATGTATATTCAAACCAAAAGTACCATCAGGATATGGCAGAGGCAAAGTATCAGGCATATTCAGGAAAGGCACAGAAACTGGCAGTAGACATAGGAAGCGCATCAGCTTTTTTTGAACCGGAAATTTTGAAAATGGAGGAAGATACATTACTTTCATGGATGCAGGATGACAGGCTGGCCGATTACCGGAGATATGTGGGAGAAATATTGAGAGGAAAAGCCCATACTCTTGATAAGAAGACAGAAGAAATTTTGGCAAAAAGCAGAAAAATGGCGGCAGCAGCTGACAACATTTATTCAATGTACAATGGTGCCGATATTGATTTCCCGGTGGTAAAGGGAAGTGACAATAAGGAAATCAAAATAACCCATGGCAATTATGTCCCAATTCTTGCGGGAGAGGACAGAGAACTTAGAAAAAATGCCTTTAAGGCTTTATATGATACCTATGGCAAAATGAAAAATACAATTGCGGCAACCTTTAATGCAAATGTTGAGCAGGCATGCTTTTATGCAGATGTGAGAAATTATCCCTCATCCCTTGCAATGCACCTTGATGGAAGTAATATCCCGGTGTCAGTTTATGATAATTTAATAGATGTTGTGCACGAAAACATGGGATTGATGCACAGATACGTTAAATTAAGAAAGAAGATTCTTGGAGTGGATGAACTACATATGTATGATGTTTACGCTCCAATTGCTAAGGCACCTAAGGATAAAATACCTTTTGAAAAAGCAAAGAAAATGGTTTTAGAAGCACTAAAACCTATGGGTGAGGATTATCTTTCCAAGTTAAAAGAAGGCTTTAACAACAGATGGATTGACGTTTACGAAAATGAAGGAAAAAGAAGCGGGGCATATTCATGGGGAGCTTACGGAACCCATCCTTATGTGTTGCTTAACTATCAGGGAACTCTTGATGACGTGTTTACTCTAGCACACGAAATGGGGCATGCTCTTCATTCATATTATTCCGATACAACACAACCATATATTAATGCAGGATACCGTATTTTTGTGGCAGAGGTGGCATCTACATGTAATGAGTCACTTTTAATACATCATTTGCTGAAAAACACTGATGACAGGGATACGAAAGCTTATCTTATTAATCATTTTCTTGAGCAATTTAAGGGAACGCTGTATCGTCAGACAATGTTTGCTGAGTTTGAAAAAATAACTCATCATATGGTAGAGCAGGGAGAAACTTTAACAAGTGACCTTCTTTGTGAAACATATTTGAATTTAAATAAAGAATATTTTGGAGAAGAAATGGTATCGGACGATGAAATCGCTTTGGAATGGGCGAGAATACCACATTTCTATAATCCGTTTTATGTTTATCAATATGCAACGGGAATTTCAGCGGCAATAGCCCTTTCTAAGAAAATAATGAATGAAGGGGAAAGTGCTGTTAAGGATTATATGAAGTTTTTAACAGGAGGCGGTTCAAAGGATCCTATTGACCTTCTTAAAATGGCAGGAGTGAATATGGCTGAAAAAGAGCCGGTACAGCAGGCACTTAACCTGTTTGGTGATTTATTAGACCAAATGGAAGAAATAGTAAAATAAAATCTTTTTATTGGAAGCCTGCCGGAATTTAGTATATGATATTACACAGGTGCAATGTTAATGGCATTGTAATGAGGGACAATGCAGTTGATAAAAAAATATGGAGCATAAGATGAAATTTAATGAAAATTATAAGGGCTATATATTTGATTTAGATGGGACCATTCTTGATAGTTCATGGGTATGGGATATGGTTGACATAAAATTCCTGGGAGATAGAGGCTATGATGTCCCTGAGGATTATGTGGAATCAATTTCTCCGTTAGGGGCTTACAAGGCGGCAGTTTATACCATTGACCGGTTTAATCTTCATGGGGAAAAACCGGAAGAGTTGGTAAGGGAATGGTTTGACATGGCAAAGGAAGAATACGCAAAAAAAGTATTATGTAAGCCTGGAGCAAAGGAATATATCACACACCTTTTTAAAGGGGGAAAGAAGCTGGCTGTTGCTACGTCTTCAGATCGGGAGTTATTTATGCCTACTTTGGAAAGAGAAGGAATACTTAACTGTTTTTCTGAAATTGTAACAGTGGATGAGGTAAAACGTGGCAAAGGTTTTCCTGACATATATGAGGAAGCCGCCAGACGTATTCACCATGAAAAGAAGGATTGCGTTGTATTTGAGGATATTCTCACAGGAGTTATGGGGGCAAAAGCAGGGGGATTTACGGTGGTTGCCGTTGAAGATGAAAAATCTGAATGTAATAAAATGAAGATAAGGGAAATTGCAGATTATTATATTGAAAAATATCCCTTTGTGTAAATATAAAGCCCCGTTGCAAATATCATAAATGACGTTGCAGCAGGGCTTTAGTTATTTAAAGATTAATTTTTATATTTTTTAAAATTGGGAGCAGGTAACTGGGCTAAAATTATGGCAACAAAAATCAATCCGCATCCGGCTAACTCACGGGAACCCATGGACTGACCTAAAATTATCCATCCTGCAATAACTGAAAATACTGATTCAAGACTCATTAAAAGGGAGGCTACAGTAGGGTTTAGTCCCTTTTGTCCAATAATCTGTAGTGTATAAGCTACGCCGCAGGAAAAAATTCCGGCATACAAAATAGGAATCCATACATCAACTGTCATAAGAGGTGGAATCCATTGGAAAATGCCTGTTATTGAATGTTTCATATCGAAAATAAACATTGGCACTGCTGATGTAATTCCACATACGAAAAACTGGATGCAGGACATTTTAACACCATCTACTAAAGGTGAGAAATAATCAATAATTAAAATATGTAATGAAAAAATAAAAGCACAAAGTAGCAGTAGCAAATCTGCTAAATTAAAGCCAGAGGAACCTTTGGCACATAAAAGATATAAACCTGCTAATGAGAGACATACCCCAATCCAAATATTAATACCGCATTTTTTCTTTAGAAAAAGACCAAGTATAGGCACAATCAGAATGTAGCAGGCAGTAAGAAAACCGGCTTTACCGGCAGATGCACCAAGATATAACCCAAGTTGTTGCAGATTGCTTGCCAGAGACAATGCAAGTCCGCAGCAAATACCACCAATAATTAAAAGTTTTCTTTCGGTTTTATCGGACTTACCTTTCCCCTTATTTAAAAAGAAAATAACAGGAATAAGTACCAGAGAGCCAATAAACGAACGGATGCAGTTGAAGGTATACGGGCCACATGCATCCCCACCGGAACTTTGGGCTACAAAAGCAACACCCCATATAAAAGCTGTAAGAATTAAAAGTAGTGAATGTCTTAATTTTAAACTGTTCATAAATTTCTCCATATGTATATATTTGTACAAACAGTAGTATTTTACTTCATGGAGTGGGTTTTTGCAAATAGGAAAGAGCATCCTTTAATTTAATAATTTATACCACTTATAACCAATATAGAAAAAAGTCTCTCTTGCTGCAAAGGGGATTTTTGATTTCAAGGTTTTATATGCACTGGTGCCGGTAGGAGACGAAAATGCATCTATGCCACAGTCTTTTGATAATAACATAGACCTTTTCATATGCAGTGGGTCACTTACAATTAATGCTGTTTTAAATTTATTATTATCCATTATTGTTTTGGAGTATTCTAAATTCTCCTGAGTAATTGTGGATTTATCTTCTTTAAATATATCTTCCAAGGGAATGTTATTTTCAGTCAAATATTCTGCTGCCACATCAGCATCACTTCTGGTATTACCCGCACCTATTCCACCGGTGACAATTAATTTCTTCACTTTTCCTTCATTGTAAAGTTTAATAGCGTGATTTAATCTTTGCTTGTACACCTCAGATACTTCTGTATCATTACAGGCTGCACCTAATACAATCGCCACATCACATTCTTTGTCTTCATAAACATTGCTGTAGGTGCAAATGGAGACTACATTACTTATTATATAAATTAATATAATTACCGGTATTATAAATAAAAATTTTCTTTTCTCCATATCTGTCGCCCTTTTATATTAAAAACACTAGCGTTATCATTCTTTGCTACTTAAATATATGTTTTTATAATAACAAATATTTTAGGGGATATCAAACGTTGTGTTTTGGTGTTGTGCCAATGAAAGTCGGTAAAGTTGAGTGGATATGTCGTAATAAATGTCGTAATAAATGTCGTAATAAATGTCGTAATAAATGTCGTAATAAATGGAAAAAATTGTATGAAAAACTATTAGTGGTGGAGATTATACAAATAAATATGACAGAACTGCGTTGACAATACACAATGCAGTTCTGCCAGTTAAGAATTTTTATATATTAAGGGAAAGTTTAATTATTCTTCTTCAGGGTATTTTAATCCCCATTCCTTTCTGAAGGCTGTCATTAATTCCATAACATCTTTCGTATATTCAAGATGCATGCACGCTGTATCACCGTTTATTGCACGTTCCATATCAGCAAGCTCATAAGCAAGGGCGTCTGCATTTTCACCGGCTTTAATAACTTCTGTTTTACCTGTTTCTGCATCGGTAATTGTTGCCTCCCAGGCTCTTGGATATTCTAAAATTTCTATATATCCCTTTTCACAGGAAATCATGCCTCTCTTAGGTTGTTTAGAATGAAGTGAAAGCATAACTGATGCCATCTGACCTTCATTATTCATAAGTAATAATCCGGCCTGTTCATCCACGCCGGTTGGTGCCGTTTTTACCTGAGACAGAATTTTAGTTGGTTTAGAATCCATAAACCATCTGATAAATGAAAGAGCATAAACACCTATATCCAGCATAGCTCCACCGGCGAGATTTCTGTTAAAGAAACGATTGTTCATGTCGTATTCCTTAAAACTGCCAAAATTCATTGTGATAAGGTTTATCTTGCCTAAAGTTCCGGAATCTATGATTCTTTTAAGCTCTTTATATATTGGCATATGGAATATTGTCATTGCCTCTCCAACAACAACATTCTTTTCATCAGCCAACGTCAAAGCTTCATTTAATTCATCGCTGTTTAATGTAATGGATTTTTCTACCAGAATATGCTTTCCGTGGTTAATAGCCTTTTTCATAAATTCTATATGTGTATTGTGAGGAGTTGTAATATAAACCACATCCACCTCAGGATCATCAAATACGTCATTCATGTTGTCATATACTTTGGCTATATTATATTTTTTCGCAAATTGAACTGCCTTTTCATGTGTTCTGTTAGCAACTGAATAGATGCTTTTTCCGTTCTTTTGTAAAGCCTCAGCCATCTGATTTGCAATAACTCCAGTTCCAAGTACTGCCCATTTAATTTCTCTCATAAATCCAACCTCCTGTAAAATGATTAAATATAATTTCGCATCAATACACTTATACGAAAGCAAGTTGTGTTTCCAAAACCGGTGTGGATATGGCAGGAATCCCAATTTGATTTAATTTATAGGCTCCGTCCATTGCAACGGGAATGGTATTTCCCGCAGCTGCAAATAACACGCTTCTGGCATTATTGATTTTGTTTAATATTTCATCAAGATTATCCGTATCCATCATGGAAACTGTCTGGGTTAATTCCGCAACCTTATTGGCAAGAATACTTTTTAGAGACTGTTTTTTGTTGTCTATTGAAATATCATTACTGTATTCTTCATTATCCTCTCTATTTACCAGTTCCTTTGCAATGGATATTTTCAAATGATGAAATCCTTTTAACCCGATTTTTTTACAAAATCTTGATATGGAAGCTTCGCTAACCTGACATTTAACTGCCAGTTCTCCAACGGTTACATCCACTATATCTTTGGGGTTCCTGATAATATAATCGCCTATTTTCTTTTCTGTTTCAAAAAAACTATCATATAGCGTACATATTTGATTTAAAACTGACTTTTCCATTTATGATTCCTTTTCGTTATTTTCGTATTAATATGAGGATTGCAGGAGCATATGGCACGTGGCAATCTGTATCTTGAGTGTTAAAAGAACTTTTGACATCAAAACATTAGTATAATTATAGCATAAGTTTTAATAAAATAAATCTATGTTGAGAATATTGGGCATTTCATCATTTTTTTATTGTAGTTACTGTTAGCTAAATTGATAAGGCTTTAATGACTGCTTTATCGGTGTCTGACGCTTCATTAGTGTCAAATGTATTGTTTCCAAGCATTAAAAAAGAAGAGAAAACCGGATTTTGGCTTTCCCTTCTGTTTAACTGTTTATAATTTTATTTTTTTATCTTAACCTGCTTTGGCTTTGACCATTTGCCCTGATAAGTTTTCTTTCCTTTGACAACAATGGCTTTTGCTCTTGCATACAATTTTTTAGCCTTTTTAAACTTGCTATTTGATACACTATATGTCAATTTCTTAGTTGTTTTTGTCACTATTGTCTTTTTAAACTTCTTATCTTTTGCAATCTGTACTTTGTACTTGGTTGCGCCTTTAACTCTCTTCAATGTAAGACTTATTTTCTTAGCATTTTTCTTTTTAATTGCTTTTTTAACAACTGTCTTTCCAACCTTTACAGATGATGTTTTTGTAGTCTGACTTGGTTGTTTTTTAGTTGTTGTTTGTGCATTTGTATTTGGCTCCTGTGGCTTTGTAGTTTCTACTGCTGGTGTTGTCTCTGTTTTCTCAGTTGTAGTTTCTATTTCAGGTGTTGTCTCAACTGATGGAGTTGTCTCAACTACTGGTGTTGTTTCATTTTCTGAAGTTGGTTTTGCAGTAGTTGTTGGTTCTGCAGTAGTTGTTGGATTTGTAGTTGGTTCCTCGTATTCTGAATATGCAGGATCTGCAAGTTCTGCAGGTGTTCTTCCTGAGAGTCCAGGGTCTGCCTTAATTGACACAGTTTTCTTTAATCCAAATGATTCTACATTGTTACTTGTATACTGTGATCTTACTTCTACTTCATATGTACCTGTCGCAAGTCTGTTTTCATAGTAACTTGCCACATCCCCATTGATTCCTACCTTAATACAAACACCATCTACAAAAAGATTCAATCTCTGACCTGTTAAATCTGCCACATTAGACCATGCAATAGTAAATCCATAGTCTATACCTTCTGTTAAAATTGAAAGTCCAAGTGGTAATGTTGGCTGATTTGGTTTGTCAAATGACTGTGCATTATCTATAAACTGACCTTTAACAGTAACCTTTGATGACCGACCAAATGATGTTGCCGCCAAAGCTGACTCTCTGCCTTCT
>OCHA01000746.1_pt1 | contig 32488 bp, 28 predicted proteins | sample 1538591 | NCBI WGS metagenome assembly OCHA01 (sample SAMN04571710, study PRJEB22368) | human gut metagenome | biome: human gut; material: stool | host: Homo sapiens | place: Luxembourg | collected 2012-09-06 | reverse complement strand
GGCGATCGGTATCATCATGGGAGCCAATATCGGAACCAGTATTACCGGATGGATCTTATGTCTTTCCTATATTGACGGATCAAATGGTATTGCGAAGGTTTTATCTTCGGCAACGATAGCGGCTGTCGTTGCAGTGATCGGTACGATCATGAGGATGATTTGTAAAAGAACGACACACAAGAACATCGGTAATATCATGCTTGGTTTTGCAATTCTGATGACAGGAATGCAGACAATGAGTGGTGCGGTTACACCATTAAGAGAAAGTAAAGTATTTATTGATATGCTGACGATGTTCTCGAATCCAATCGCAGGTATCTTAGTAGGTATTGCGTTTACAGCCGTACTGCAGAGCGCATCTGCTACCGTTGGTGTATTGCAGGCTTTATCGGTAACAGGAATCCTTACGTTTTCCAGCGCATTCCCGATCATCCTTGGTATCGGTGTCGGTGCATCCTGTCCGGTACTGGTCTCAGCGATCGGAGCAAATAAGAATGGTAAGAGAACCGCACTTGTGTACTTATTAAATGATACCTTTGGAATGTTGATCTGGTCGATCGGATTTTATACGATCAATGCATTTGTCCATTTTGATTTTCTGGACAATATTATGTCGCCGGTATCGATTGCCCTGTTGAACACAGTGTTCCGTCTGGTAACGGTATGTGTTCTGTTCCCGTTTATTAATAAACTTGAGAAGCTGGTATGCTGGCTGGTAAAAGACAGCGCAGAAGAACTGGAAGATGAAGCAGACTTTGATCTTTTGGAAGAGCGTCTTCTTGCGTATCCTGCACTTGCGATCGGACAGTGCCACAGAGCAATGAGTGGTATGGCAAAGAAGCTTCGTAAGAATGTCAACCGTGCAATGAACCTGTTGAATGAGTATCAGCAGAGCAAGTTCGACAAGGTTCAGAGAAAAGAAGACCTGATCGATAAGTATGAAAGCCGTCTGGGTGATTATCTGATCAAGCTGACAAAGCATGAGATGAATACAGCACAGACAAGACAGGTATCACTTTACCTGCATACGATCAATGACTTTGAACGTATCGGAGATCATGCTTCCTATATTGCATATATGTCCAGTGAAATGCATGAGAATAAGACACAGTTTTCAGAAGATGCATGGGATGAACTGAATGTTGTTATGGAAGCGGTACGTGAGGAAATCAATCTTACATGCAAAGCATTTCTTGAGAATGATAAAGAGATGGCACAGAGAGTAGCACCGCTTGGTATGGTCATCACAACACTCTGTGATGAACTGAAGATGCGTCATGTGGAACGTATGAGCAGTGGTGGATGCGGTCTGGAAGAAGGAACAGTATTTACAGATATCCTGAACAGCTTTAACCGTATTGCAGCGCACTGTGCAAGCGCGATGGTTGCACTTATGAACAGTGATAAAGAGAATATGGATACACATATCCATGATTCGAAGGTATATCCTTCTGACAGCGCTGAATATAAGACTTATCTGAATGAATATAATCAGAAATATGAGATCAAAAAAGACGGGGAACATATGAGAAGTATGGAACCGGAAGAGGTTGAGTAGGATTTTTGAAGAAGTTCTCTTTTATAATTGATGCATAAAATTAGATAAATGAAACAAAAGAACGGAATCTGAGATAGTAACATATTTCAGATTCCGTTTTTTATCACCATGCGTTCGAAAGAAACTGCCAGTGGCAGACCCTGTAGATGCCATAGATTCATCAGACCGGTTTAACGATTGCGATATTCCCGCGGCGACATCTGGTATTCTTTTTTGAACAGCCGGTTAAAATAAGACAGATTGTTGAATCCTGTGCGTTCCGAGATCGACAGGATACTGTCATCCTCCGTGAGCAGAAGTCTGGCGGCGATGGTGAGCCGGTAACCATTCAGGTAACTGGTGAATGTTGTATGCAGATGCTGCTTAAAGAATTTCATAAAATGAGATTCGGAAAATCCCATGTAATCTGCTGCGCTCTGAACAGTGATTGGTTCTGTGTAATGCGATTCAATATAGGAGACAATCTGTTTTACCTTATCCAGAGATTTGTTCCGATTGAAGGTGACCGGTGCGCCCTGAGAGGAGAATAAAAGGAAAAAGAAGTGAAACAGATGTCCTTTTACCGACAGTTCGTAATAGTCCGGTCTTTTACTGCAAAGCTCATCGATTGCATCGATACAGGAAGCAAGTGCATCATGGCAGGTACAGGAATCATCGAAGAGCCATGGAAGTTCATATTCCAGTGAAAAATATGGCTGGAAATATCCAATTGTCCGGGAGTCTGAACCGGCAGAGTAAAGAAGATCTGTCTGGAACAGGATATTTTCATATTCCATGCTGTCTTTCTCGTGCTGTGAGATAGAGTGGAGCTGACCCGGACGGACCAGGATGATGTCACCGGCCTTTACCGTTCTGGGCTCGGTATCAACGGAAATGATACCGCAGCCTTTTTTTATTACAATGATCTCCACGTCATTATGCCAGTGAAGCGGAACCTGTGTGAAGTCCAGTGGAATGGAACACAGGTACGTGTTGTATGGGAACTGGATGCTGACGTGTTTTTTTACTTCGTGAAGGTTTTCGTAGGTAAGTGTGTTCATAATCAGATGACGGAGTCCTTTCTACTGTCAAAAAGTTGTATATTTGATAGTATTGTATTACTTTTTACTACTATGATGCAAGAGATAATGGTTATAATCTGATTATAATATCAGTGTAAAGCAAACGGAAACTGATAAACAAAGAACTTATAGAAATGAATCAGACACAGATTCAGAATAATGATGCGGCAGCGCAGATTCAGGAGGTTTAATTATGAATTTCTCAGAAAAATTACAGCAGACACTTGGTAAATCAATCAAAGATGCGGCAAATGAAGAGATTTACGCAGCACTTCTTTCTACAGTAAAAGAAGCTGCGGCAGATAAGGGAAGAAATGTTTCAGAAAAAGGAAGAAAAGTATATTATATATCAGCAGAATTCCTGATCGGAAAACTGTTATCCAACAACCTGATCAACCTTGGTGTATACGATGAAGTCAGAGAACTTCTTGCAGCAAATGGAAAAGACATCTGCGAGATCGAAGAAGTAGAACCGGAACCGTCACTTGGTAACGGTGGACTTGGAAGACTGGCAGCCTGCTTCTTAGATTCCATCGCATCACTCGGTCTGGAAGGAGACGGAATCGGACTGAACTATCACCTCGGACTGTTCAAACAGGTATTCGAAAATCACAAACAGAAAGAGACTCCAAACCCATGGATCCAGAATACAAGCTGGCTTACCGATACAGGAATCGGATTTGACGTACCATTCAAAGATTTCAGCCTGCATTCGAAATTATATGATATCGATGTAACAGGATATGAAAATGGAACCAATAAACTTCACTTATTCGACATCGAATCCGTAAATGAAAATATCGTAGGGGACGGAATCTCATTTGACAAAAATGATATCCGTGAGAATCTGACACTGTTCCTCTATCCGGATGACAGTGACAAACAGGGTGAGCTGCTTCGTATCTACCAGCAGTACTTCATGGTAAGCAACGGTGCACAGTTCATTTTGAAAGAATGTGAAGAAAAAGGATATGCACTGGAAGAACTCGATAAGCACGTAGTGATCCAGATCAACGATACACATCCGTCTATGGTAATTCCGGAGCTGATCCGTCTTCTGACAGCGAGAGGAATCTCTATGGATAAGGCAATTGAGATTGTGACAAATACCTGTGCATATACCAACCATACTATCCTTGCAGAAGCACTGGAGAAATGGCCAGTCGACTATCTTGAGGCAGTTGTTCCACACTTAATGCCAATCATCCGTGAACTGGCAGCGAGAGTAGCGGCAAAGTATGATAACAAAGATGTGCAGATCATCGACGAGTGGAACCGTGTACACATGGCAAGAATGGATATGCATTATGGATTTAGTGTCAACGGTGTTGCAGCACTGCATACAGAGATCCTGAAAGACGTAGAATTAAAGCCATTCTATGACATTTACCCGGAGAAATTCAATAATAAGACAAATGGTATCACGTTCAGAAGATGGCTGATGCACTGTGACAAGAAGCTGGTAGAATGGATGGATAAATATGGAGTCGGTGAATTCCGTAAAGATGCTTCAAAGCTGGAAGGACTTCTTGCACAGATCGACAATGAAGAAGCCCTGAATGCACTTCTGGATGTTAAACAGCAGAATAAGACTGCATTAAAAGAATATCTGGAAAAAGAATCAGGAGTAGTATTGAATGATAATGCAATCTTTGATATCCAGATCAAACGTCTTCACGAGTACAAGAGACAGCAGATGAACGTCCTGTATATTATTTACAAATATCTGGATATTAAAGCCGGAAATAAACCAAAGAGACCAATCACAATGATCTTCGGAGCAAAAGCTGCACCGGCATACATTATTGCAAAAGACATCATTCATGTGATCCTGTGTCTGCAGGAACTGATCAAGAATGATCCAGAAGTGGCACCATATCTGCAGGTTGTGATGGTAGAAAACTACAATGTAACAATGGCAGAGAAACTGATCCCTGCATGTGAAGTATCGGAACAGATCTCACTGGCATCAAAGGAAGCAAGTGGAACAGGTAACATGAAGTTCATGTTGAACGGTGCTGTAACACTTGGAACAGAGGACGGAGCAAACGTAGAGATCCATCAGCTTGTCGGAGATGAGAACATCTACATTTTCGGTGAGAGCAGTGATCAGGTAATCGAGCACTATGCAAAAGCAGACTATGTGGCAGCAGATTACTATATCAATGACGAAGACATCCGCAAGTGGGTAGATTTCATCATCAGTCCTGAGATGCTCAAGATCGGTGATGTACGTACACTCCTTGAGATCCATGCAGAACTGATTCAGAAAGACTGGTTTATGACACTTTTGGATGTAAAGGATTATGTTCAGACAAAAGAAAGAGTATTTGCAGATTATGAAGACCGTATGGCATGGGCAAAGAAGATGATCGTGAACATTGCAAAAGCAGGATTCTTCTCATCAGACCGTACAATTGCCGAGTATAACAGAGATATCTGGCATGTATAAAATATGTTAATTGTTTGACAAGTGCAAAAAGGGACAGGGCTTTTCGAAAAAGGGACAGGACTGTTTTCGTTTGGGACGGAGGATTTCCAGAAATCCTCCGTCCCAAACTGGTTTTGAGTAACAAAAAAGGATGCATGGACGTGCATCCTTTTCTTGAGAGAATAATGAATGAGGCTTTTCTTTTACGATATGCCACTTCGTTATCATAATAACATATTCTATCTGAAAGTACAGACCTGCCAGGGTTCCTTAACACCTTCTTAACAGACGGATATTCCGGTTTAGACTTCGTTTTCGTCTTCACACATCCGGTAGCCGACACCGACCTCGGTGAATAAGAACTGCGGCTGTGACGGATTGCGTTCGATCTTACGTCGGATATTTGCCATGTTGACACGCAAGATGCGGTTATTATTATCGGTAAATGGTCCCCATACATTTTCCATGACAGAGGCATAAGTCATAACCTTTCCAGAATTCTTTGCCAGATAGGCAACAATTTTGTATTCCACCGGTGTGAGATGTATCTCTGTCCCGTCCAGTGTGACCATCCTCTTTTCAAAGTCCAGGATCAGGCCCTGACACTTATATGGCCGGATAAATAATGGCGAATTTGAAGCCATGCGGTTCCCATGTCGCAGGGAAGTCCGGATCCGTGCAAGCAGTTCAGATGTTCCGAATGGTTTGGTGATGTAATCATCCGCACCAAGATCCAGAGCTTCTACTTTGTCATGCTCTCCGGTTCTTGCAGAAATGACGATGATCGGACAGCTCGTCCATTTACGGACAGAAGAGATGATATCATTTCCATCCATATCCGGAAGTCCCAGATCCAGAAGAACAAGGTCCGGACACTGTGAATTAATAATGGAAAGCCCTGCTTTTCCTGTATCTGCGGTCGTTACTTTATATCCATTTGATTTTAAGGTACGGGATATTAATCCCAGAATGTTTTTTTCATCTTCTATGATCAGAATAGAATAACTGTCGTTCATGTTTCTATATCCTCCTTTGGTAATGTAAATGCAAATTCTGCACCATCATCATGGTTGTGGGCAGAGATATGTCCTCCATGTGCCTGGACAATGGTATTGCAGATGGAAAGCCCGATTCCCATACCTCTGTGTGTGTCGGAAGTATGAGGAGTAGTGTATTCCCCCTTAAGAATGAGAGGAATGGTCTGTTCATCAATTCCTTTTCCATAATCGATGACATGGAATGTGATGGTATCTGCTTCTTCTGTGATATGTAAATCAACAGGCTTTGTACTCTCCGAATGTACATAAGCATTTTCCATCAGATTCATCAGAACCTGTTCGATCAGGAGAGGATCCATCGGGATCATCAGGACATCTTCCGGTGCACTGACGCAGATCTGGATTTCAGGAATCCGCTTTTTCAAACGTACAATTGCTTCAGATACGACTTCTTCCACAATCTCTTCTTCCTTTTTGACTTTTCCTGTTTTATCCTGAATACGTGTGACAGAAAGCAGGTTTTCGACCATATTCAAAAGCCAGTGGGAATCTTCGTTAATAGAAGAAATCAGAGCCAGCTTTTCAGAATCTGTCAGTGAATTATAATTTTCAATAAAAGAATCCGAAGATCCGATGATCGTTGTAAGCGGCGTGCGCAGATCATGAGAGATTGCCCGCAGGAGATTGGCGCGGATCCGCTCTTTTTCCACTTCGTTGATTTCACGTTCCCTTTCCAGGATCAGCCGATCCTGCCGGATGAGCTGGGAAGTCAGCGTAGATACGATCAGTGAGATAGATAAAAGGAAAAAAAATGTGACCGGATATCCACTGAGTGAAAAATTTACTTTAAAATAAGGATAAGTAAAACACCAGTTGATAAAAATCACGCAAAATATGGAAGATATGATCCCGAAGATATATCCGGTTGTAATACGTGCAATGATGATCAGCGCAAGGATATAGATTAATGCTATATTGGCAGGATCACTTCTGGTAATGTGGAAAAAAGAAAAAGCCAGGATTGTCGCAAGTGCAAGTATGGCGATGGTAGCAAGAATACTGTGGCGTAAAGTCTTAGGGGCAAATGTTTTTGAGGTTTCGTTGTATTTCAATATTCATCCTTTCCCCGGCAAAAGCCAGTTGTATGATTGCTATATTATAACACCAAAACAGGAAAACTGGAATGTCGGAAAGAGGATGAAAAGATAAATGCAAAAGATTTTCCATTCATGTTATACTGAAAAATAAAAGAAAATATCGGCGTTTATGAAATTGTATGAAATTTAATGCGTAAATTCAAAAAGTTTGTGCGTTAATGTGCTAAAAAATATGATATTATGTGATAAGAAGAAGTCTGAAAACAGATAAAATTATTCATAATAAAAATAGTAAAAAGAGAACAGAGAATTTTAGGAGGAATGAATCATGCAGTGTACAAGAAATGTAACCGATCATGTCATCTGGGTAGGAGCCAATGACAGAAGATTAAATTTATTTGAGAACTTATTTCCGATTCCACGAGGAGTATCTTACAATGCATATCTGATCAAGGATGAAAAGAATACTCTGATGGATACAGTTGATGCATCTGCATCTGAGCAGTTTATCGAAAATGTGGCTTATGCATTAAATGGAGAAACATTAGATTATCTGGTTGTACAGCACATGGAGCCGGATCACTGCGCCAATATCCAGAGAATCCTGGACTTATATCCGGAGGCAAAAGTAGTCGGCAATGCGAAGACCATGCAGATGATCGGTCAGTTCTTTGATGCAGATCTGGAAGGCAGACAAGTTGTGGTAAAAGAAGGAGATACACTGGAACTTGGAAGCCACACACTTCATTTTGTGATGGCGCCGATGGTGCACTGGCCGGAAGTTATGGTCTCTTATGAAGATTCAGAGAAGATACTGTTCTCTGCAGACGCATTCGGAACATTCGGGGCACTGAACGGCAATCTGTTCAATGACGATGTAGATTTCGAAAAAGACTGGATCGATGATGCAAGAAGATATTTCACCAATATTGTTGGAAAATATGGCATGCAGGTACAGGCACTGCTGAAGAAAGCAGCCGGACTGGATATTCAGATGATCTGTTCACTTCACGGACCGGTATGGAGAAGCAATCTGAATTACTTCATTGAGAAACATGACAAGTGGAGCAAATACGAACCGGAAGACCAGGCAGTTGCCATCATCTATGGTTCGATTTATGGAAATACAGAGCAGGCAGCCGATGCACTGGCAGCAAAGCTTGGTGCAAAAGGCGTGAAGAATATTGCAGTTTATGATGCATCGAAGACGGATGTGTCAGAACTGATCGCAGAGATCTTCCGTGTAAGCCATGTGGTGATTGCATGCCCGACATACAACGGAGGCATCTATCCGCCAATCGAAAATCTGCTTGCACACATGAAAGCCCTGGCTGTACAGAACAGAACGGTAGCAGTTATGGACAACGGAACCTGGGCTGCAACAGCAGGAAAACAGATCGTAAAACAGTTAGAAGAGATGAAAAATATGACAGTGCTCGATCAGAAACTGTCCATCAAGTCTAAATTAAAAGCAGATCAGGAAGACAGCTTAGATGCATTCGCACAGCAGATTGTTGATGCAATGTAAACCTTCTGGATGTCTGGAAAAAGCTGCAGGGAGACTGTAGGAAAATGTAAAAAATTGCCGGAAGACTGTAAAGAACAGCAAGAAGCTGACGAAAAATGTCAGAAGTCATGAAAAAAGATGTATATCGAGTGGAGGTCGGTAAAATGAACAATTACACAAGAGAAGACATATTAAGAATGGTGGAAGAAGAGGATGTAGGATTTATCCGCTTACAGTTTACAGACATTTTCGGAACCATGAAAAACATCGCGATTACCACAAGCCAGTTGGACAAAGCACTGAATAACGAGATCATGTTTGACGGTTCATCGATCGAAGGATTTGCAAGAGTAGAGGAATCCGATATGTACCTGTATCCGAATCTGAATACATTTGAGATCTTCCCATGGAGACCACAGCAGGGAAAGGTTGCAAGACTGATCTGCGACGTCTATAAACCGGACGGAACACCATATGAAAGTGATCCGAGATATATTCTGAAAAAGGTCATGGATGAAGCCAAAGAGATGGGATATGAATTCAATGTAGGTCCGGAGCTGGAATTCTTCTTATTCCATACGGATGATGACGGACTTCCGACTACACTTTCCCACGAAAGTGCCGGATACTTCGATCTAGGACCTTTAGATCTGGGTGAAAATGCGAGACGTGATATGGTACTGACTCTGGAAGATATGGGATTTGAGATTGAATCTTCACATCATGAGGCGGCACCAGCACAGCATGAGATTGATTTTCGTTATGATGAGGCGCTGACAACGGCAGATAACATTATGACGTTCAAGCTGGTTGTGAAGACGATCGCCAAGCGTCATGGATTACATGCAACATTTATGCCAAAGCCGAAATTCGGCATAAATGGTTCCGGCATGCATCTGAATATGTCAATCAGCAGGGATGGAATCAATGTATTCCAGGATGCAAAGGATGAGTATGGACTCAGCAAAGAAGCTTACTGCTTTATCGGCGGAATCATGAAGCACATGAAAGCACTGACATTTATCACGAACCCAAGTGTCAATTCCTACAAGCGTCTGATCCCTGGATATGAGGCACCGGTATATATCGCATGGTCTGCAAAGAACCGTACACCGCTGATCCGTATTCCGGGAACACGTGGAGAATATACAAGAGTAGAGCTTCGTAACCCGGATCCGTCGGCAAACCCTTATCTGGCACTGGCTGTATGCCTTGCAGCAGGTCTTGACGGCATCAAACAGGGCACGATGCCTCCGAAAGCAGTCAACCGTAATGTATACGAGATGACGGACGAAGAACGTAAGATATTTGGAATCGAGAAGCTGCCGGGAAGCTTAAGAGAGGCGGCAAAAGAATTCCAGAAAGATACATTTATCCAGGAGATCTTAGGAGAAGATCTTTCCAGAAAATATATCGAAGCAAAGACCAGCGAGTATCAGGATTACAGAATCCAGGTTACAGACTGGGAGCTTGAAAGATACCTGCACTTACTGTAATACGGATTTTGCACTTAAAAAGAATGCGCAAAAGAGTATCTGACAGGAGGTGGCGTAAGTGACAGGGATTATTGTTGTATTCCCAAATAAAGATAATGCAACAAATATCAGGAATCTGCTTGCCAGAGGCGGCATGGATGTGATCGGTGTGTGTACCACCGGGGCACAGGCCATGCACTATGCAGATACCGTGGATGACGGAATCGTGGTCTGCGGTTACCGCATGAAGGATATGATGTATACACAGCTGCGGGAATATTTGCCAGATTCGTTTGAAATGCTTCTGGTTGCGTCGCAGGATAAATGGAGCAACGGGGATGTAGAGGGAATTGTAGGGCTTTCTACTCCAATCAAGGTATACGATCTATTGAATACCATGAATATGATGCTGCAGTCCATGGACAGAAAACGAAAGAAACGGAAGAAAGAATCAAAGAACCGTGATCCAAAACAGCAGGAGACGATCCGCCGGGCCAAAGAGCTTCTGATGGAACGTAATAACATGTCCGAAGGAGAAGCACATCGGTATCTTCAGAAGAGCAGTATGGATAGCGGAACGAACATGGTAGAGACAGCAGAGATGGTACTGAGCATTATGGCAGAGTAAGGAATGAAGGATCAGGAAGATACAGATAAATACAAAAAGTATACAGAAATAAACCGAAACATACATGAATATTACAGGAAAATAAGACTGACACAAAGAAAGGCAGGGAGATAACAGAGATGAATTTTACAAAAATGCACGGACTGGGCAATGATTATGTCTATGTCAACTGTTTCGAAGAAAAGATTGATAATCCACCGGCAGTGGCGAGATTCGTCAGTGACAGACATTTCGGGATTGGTTCTGACGGACTGATCATGATCAATCCGTCCAAAGTGGCTGATTTTGAGATGGAGATGTATAATGCGGACGGTTCCCGCGGTGAGATGTGCGGCAATGGAATCCGTTGCGTGGCAAAATATGTCTATGATTACGGACTGACAGATAAGACACAGATATCTGTGGAGACACTTGGAGGAATCAAATATCTGGATCTTACCGTAGAAGACGGAAAAGTTGCACTGGTCAGGGTTGACATGGGAAAACCGGAGCTTCAGGCAGACCTGATTCCGATCGTATCAGAGAATGAACAGGTCATTGACGAACCAATTGAAGTAGACGGAAAAGAATACCGCATGACAGGAGTATCCATGGGAAATCCGCATACGGTCATCTATGTGGACGATGTAAAGAACCTGGATCTGGAAAAGATCGGACCGAAATTCGAGAATCATGAAAGATTCCCGAAACGTATCAATACCGAGTTCGTACGCTGTATCGACAGACATACCGTAGAGATGCGTGTATGGGAACGCGGCTCGGGCGAGACCCTTGCATGCGGAACCGGAGCATGTGCCGTGGCAGTATCCAGTATATTAAATGACTTGACAGATACACGAGTTACGGTAAAATTATTAGGTGGAGACTTGCAGATCGAATGGGACAGAGAAAAGGACCGTGTATTTATGACAGGACCTGCAACAGTTGTATTCGACGGCGTGATAGACATTACAGAGATAAAGGAGTAAGAAGATGTTTAAAGTAAACCAGGATTATTTGAAGTTACCAGGAAGCTATCTGTTCTCAACAGTGGCAAGAAAACAGCGTGAATATCAGGCAGCACATCCGGAAGCCGAGATTATTAAATTAAGTATCGGTGATGTAACACAGCCTCTGGCACCGGCAATCGTTGAAGCTCTTCACGGAGCAGTTGACGAGATGGCACATGCAGAGACATTCCACGGATATGCACCGGATCTGGGATATGAGTTCTTAAGAAGTGCAATGGCTAAGAACGACTATCAGGCAAAAGGATGCGACATCAATGCAGATGAGATCTTCATTTCCGACGGAGCAAAAGAAGATTGCGGTAATATCCAAGAGATTTTCTCAAAAGACAGCAAGATCGCTGTGTGTGACCCAGTATATCCGGTTTATGTAGATACAAATGTTATGGCAGGACGTACAGGTACATACGATGCTGCAACAGGAACATGGAGCAATGTTATCTATATGCCTTGTACAAAAGAGACGAACTTCGCACCGGAGATTCCGGAAGAGACACCGGATATCATTTACCTGTGCTTCCCGAACAACCCGACAGGATCTACTGTAACAAAAGAACAGCTTCAGACATGGGTTGATTATGCGAATAAAGTAGGTGCAGTGATCATTTACGATGCTGCTTACGAGGCATACATTTCAGAAAAAGAAGTACCACATTCTATCTATGAGTGTGAAGGAGCAAGAACATGTGCGATCGAGATCAGAAGTTTCTCTAAGAACGCAGGATTTACAGGAGTACGTCTGAGTGCTACAGTCATTCCAAAAGACATCAAATCCGGAGATGTAATGTTACACTCTCTGTGGGCAAGACGTCACGGAACAAAATTCAACGGAACATCTTACATCATCCAGAAAGCAGGAGAGGCTGTATATTCTGACGCCGGAAAAGAGCAGTTAAGCGCGCAGGTTGCTTATTACATGAACAATGCAAAAGTCATCAAAGAAGGACTGAAAGATGCCGGATACAACGTATCAGGCGGTGTCAACGCACCATATATCTGGCTTGAGACACCAAAGGGAATGACATCATGGGATTTCTTCGATTACCTGCTTGATAAAGCCAATGTAGTAGGTACTCCGGGATCAGGATTCGGACCAAGCGGGGAAGGATACTTCCGTCTGACTGCATTCGGAACATATGAGAATACGGTTGCAGCAATCGAAAGAATTAAGAAGATGTAATAATTCGAAGAATTAAGAGAATACATCTTTGATAACAGCCACATACGAAGAATAAAAAAGAAAAAGCCGGCCGGTATTCATATGCGGAAAGACAGCGTATATGAATACCGGCCGTTTTTCGGGTTAGTTTTTGGGAAGCACTCTCAGCTGGAGTTCTGTAATATGTTCTGAAATATCCGCAGACTGATGATTATCCACCCAGATCAGCTCGAGAAGGGGACTGTCCGGAATAAAGCCGTGATCTGCGGCATAGTTTAAAAGGTCAGGAATGTAAGTAACATTCTGCCGGTAGTCTCCGGCATAAGTAAAGGTGAGATAAGTGCCGCCCTCCAGACGGTAATTTCCTGAATTGTCAATGATAAATACACCTGAATAATTCTCATAGCATCCTTTTCCGATTTCTTCCAATGGAAGAAAAGACCCGATATTATGATTACTGATGATATAGAGATGTTCTGTGTTTTGGCTTAACAATTGTTTTACCAGAAAATCCATCTCCTCATCTGTATGGTAAGGAGTATCTAATGTATGGCAATAACGGTCTGGAAAAGTTTGCAGACGGATCTTACATAGTGTCTGGTCTTTTGCCCCTGATAATGTCTGTAACCGTTCTTCTACGCTTTTTTGAAGCTTTTGTAATTCCTGAATCTGCAGGTGAATGGCATCTAATTCTTCTTCCAGAAGCTTTTGTGTATTTTCTACGTTCCGGTTGTTGATATATTCATGTATTTTTTCCATGGGAAATCCAAGCCGTCTCAGATCGCGGATAATGTTCAGCCGCCAGAGATCGTCCAGGGTATAGAGACGGTAATTATTTTGTCCGCGCTTTGGAGTCAGAAGCCCCAGTTTTTCATAATAACGCAGGGAATCCGGACCGATATGGTATAGTTTGGATATTTCGTTAATTTTGTAAAATTGTTTCATATGTTTTACCTGATGAAGTTTGACAAAAAAATTTGATAAAAAATATAGTGCTTGACCTTAGTATTATACCAGGGTTTAGAGTATAAATGAAAGAAAAACTGGGAAAAAGAAATAAGCAAAAAGAAATGAGCAAAAAGAAATGAGGTTTTATTCATGAGACTTGAGGGAAAGTCTTTAAAAAGTGATTTTTTACGTTTTATCATCCCATCGATCATCGCACAGTGGGTATTCTCACTCTATACGATGGTAGATGGTATCTTCGTGGCCAGAGGTGTATCGGAGGTAGCGCTGACAGCAGTGAACATCTCCATGCCGTTTACGACAGGACTGTTTTCTATCTCGATTCTGTTTGCAGTGGGAAATTCGACGATCGTGGCAATTCTTCTGGGACAGGGAGAGAAAAAAAGAGCAAATGAAGTATTTACCCAGAATGTTGTTCTCCTATGTATCTTGTCGGTTCTGATCACAATTTTGGTCACGCTGTTTCTGGAACCATTTGCAAGATTTTTAGGAGCTACGGATAACATTCTTCCGTATGCAAAAACCTATATCGGAACGATTGCACCGTTTTCACTGGCATACATCCTGTCATATTCATTTGAGACCTTGATCAAGACAGATGGTTATCCCAAGCTTGCAACGATCTATGTGACTTCGGGAGCAGTCCTAAATTGTATTCTGGATTATATTCTGGTCATGGTATTGCATAAAGGGGTCTGGGGAGCTGCATTTGCGACGGGAATTTCGCAGGCTGCAGTGATCATCTTGTATCTGTGGCATTTTCTTGGTCCGAAAGGAACGATAAGATTCGCGAAATTCCATCTGATGCCATCGGAAATCCTGCGTCAGATCCGTAATGGAATGTCGTCTGGTGTGACGGAATTCTCAAGTGGTATAATTATCTTCTTTTTTAATCAGGCAATTCTGAAATATATCGGGGAATATGCGCTGGTAAGCTACACGATCATCTCGTATGTGAATACAATTGTTGTCATGTCCATGGCTGGTATTGCGCAGGGATCGCAGCCATTGATCAGCTACTATTACGGGAAAAATGAACCGGTAAAATATAAGAAGCTTTTGAAATACGGAATCACGGCGGCGCTGGTGGGTTCCGTAGGAGCACTGATCGTATGTTATGCGGGAGCGGGAGGCATTGTAAGATTGTTTTTGAAAGAGAGTGAAGCATCTCTGATCACATATTCAGTGAAGGTATTCCGCATTTTTATCCTTTCTTTCCTGCTTGCGGGACTTAATGTGGTTCTGGGAGGATATTTTACTTCTGTGGAAAGGGCAGGCTTTGCAACGATGATCTCGCTTACAAGAAGTCTGGTTGCGCTGGTGATCAGTCTGGTGTTCCTTACGGCGGTATTTGGCGGTGAGGCAATCTGGTGGGCACCGGTGATTGCTGAGAGCTGCTGTCTGGTGTTGGCATTGGGATTTTATCGGCGGTACAGAAAAAAGGAAAATAAGCAGGGGTTTTGAAAAATCCAAATTGAAAAAATTTGAAAAAATAAAAAATACCTATTGACTTTTCTTTGTAAACGAGTATAATAAATATTCGTTGGACAACTTAAGACCAACAGAGAAAAGTCACATTGATGCGGATTGGTGTAATGGCAGCACAGCAGACTCTGACTCTGTTAGTAGAGGTTCGAGTCCTCTATCCGTAGTTATTGAAAGACCGGGTGCTTCGTTAAGAGGTATTCGGTTTTTTGCTATAGCAAAGTATGCAAGAAAAGTTGCCAGTGGCAAGTTCTCGGTATTGTTGAAAAAATTTGAAAAATTCAAAATAACCTATTGACTTTTTGCGGAAAATCAGTATAATAATACTTGTTCGCTGAACAACGCAGAACATAACACTAATGCGGATTGGTGTAATGGCAGCACAGCAGACTCTGACTCTGTTAGTAGAGGTTCGAGTCCTCTATCCGTAGTTCCTTGGCAGGGGCGCCGGATACTTTCTAGGAAGTGTTCGGTTACTTTTTAAATTGAATATATCGGAGTGTGGCTCAGCTTGGTAGAGCGCTACGTTCGGGACGTAGAGGTCGCGTGTTCGAATCACGTCACTCCGATTTTACCCCCCATTTTATGGGGGTTTTTCATTTTTTAGGTGTTGAAAAAGTTGGTTGGCTTTGGTTGGGATTATCCAGTGTGTGCCAGATTCTTAAATTTGGCATTTCGCTCTTGGATAATCTTTTTCTTTTCGGCAAGGTTTGAAGTGTCATAGGTATAATACTTCTCGTTGACCTCGGTAGTATGTCCTAACATACTTGCGACCACTGATTTTGGTGTGCCTTTAGCTTGTAAGTCGGAACTGGTTGTTTTCCGTAGCTTAGTGATACCACCACCGTTTAATTTGTTTTCCCGGCATAACCGTGTCATGCAGTCAGTTATGTTTCTTGCATGGGTATAACTTCCATTGCCATCCGTGAAAATCCATTCACATAAAATTCCATGTTCTTCTTGTACTCGCTTGATGCGTGCCAATAAGTGATTAATCTGTCCGTCAACCGGATAGGCTCTTGATTTCTTGGTTTTAGTCTTACCAACAGAAAATTCATTTTTTAACCGATTGTGTTTTGCAGATTTATTGATACTGATGCAGATATCATTGATATCAGACCATTTCAAGGTTGATAGCTCACTAACCCTCATACCCGTGTACATTGCTAATTCTATGGCATAAGGCGGCATATATAAAGGGTTCTCCCTATAATATCCATGCAAGGCTTTTAAGATAATAGCAAGTTCAGTATCGGTATAGTATTTATCGCAGTCAGATACTTCAATTTCTCCACAATGTTTTGTAAAGTCCTTAGGCTCAAGAAATTCCACTGGATTATCTGTGATAATTTTTTCAATTCTTGCGTATCTAATCACGTTTTTTATATAGCTGAAAAACTTACGTGTGGTTTCTTTGCACAATTCAAGTCGCTTGATGGTTTCCAACATAAAAACTTTTATTGTGTTCTCATTAATCTGATTAATAGGCATCTCAGCAAAGTCTGTACCAACAAAGAAACGTTTGCAGTCAGTATTAAACTTATAGATTGAGTTATCGTCTAATTCTAAATCCTTAATACTTCGCCACATGTAATAGACTTCTAGGAAAGTAGGGCAAGTCTTTTCCTGCTTTTTTCGGGATTCCTCAATGACATAATACTCTATGATTTTACTATTCAATTTTTCCTCGTTGACACTCTCAATCTGCTTTCCCTTTGGCGGTTCAACCCCCTCTTTTGGTAAATAGCTGTACCACTTACCATTTTTTCCTTGCCAGTAGTTATACATTTTTTTGTGTAAATCAAGAACTTGTTTTTTATTCATATCAACCTGTTCTTGTATATCCGTTAGCGAAAGTATACCAGTTTTTAATTCTTGATACAATATCTTTATTGAATCTGCTCTCGACATAATGGCTTTCTCATATTGCAGGATTTCAAGGGCGTTCAGTTTAGCCAGTACAATCACGCCCCTTTTTAATTTTCAGATATGTAACACTGCTGTCTTTAAGGGGTGAGCCGTTTGTAATGATAGATTTTGTATCATACACCTGTCTGGTATATTCTTTCTGAAAGACGACATTCTCTTGTGTTAAATCCTGTAGAATATCATCTGTAAGCATTAACTTTTGTTCAATTGGCATTTTAAGGTTTTGAGATTTGAAAAATGCCTTTTTTTTGTGTTCCTTTAACTCTAGGTCTTTACCAAAATATTTGCTTAAATAACGTCCTCTGTTCTCCATGCTGTCTACATCAATGCGGTTTATTTTGATAAATCCATACGTCCATAAATCTTGTAGTTTTTCCTTTGCCACAAACGGAAAATCAAAGAAAATAACATGGTAGTGGATTGCTCCACGTTTCTGTTTCTCCCACGTTGCAATATATTTCAATGTCTGGACTTTGGTTTGATACAGATAGTAATTTAATCGTTGTATAAAATACTTAAATTCCTTGTTGGTTATAGTGATGTCTTGAATATTCTCTCGGAATGTCAGCGTTAAAAATTTGGTCTTGTTATCAAAATTGCAGTCAACAATACGGGCAATCTCCCAACGGGTTTGCTCATAGTGTTTTTGCTTGCGCTTTAAACTGTCATATTGCTTATGAGCCGACATTTCATCAAATACTTTACGTTTATGTGCTTGTGTATTACTTGTTTTTGAATCTGAATTTGAATGGCTGTAAATTGGAGTTTCATAGAAATACACTTCTTTCGTAGTAGGAGTTTCAATGATTTTCGTATTGTATACAAAACATTGTTTTGCTTTGCCCACGAAATTCACCTCGTATCCTATTTTGTATGTGCTTGTTTCTACTCCGATTTTTCGGAAGATGTTGTTTTATATATCAAGTAAAGATAGAACGATATCTGTTTCCTTAAATGGTGCAGATAGTCAGCACCTTATGACGTTGTCCGGCACTGACTATCTGCCCCCTTTAGGGAACTATTTTGTTCCGGCTTTTCTGATATTGGCAGCTTCTGCTTTGACGGATAAGCGTCCATTATAAAGACTCGCCCATGTATGTAGTCCCTCAAATGAAACGGTCACTTGTCCTCTTTGCTCCAATTCTTCATTAGACACAAGCTGATTGGCATTTTTAACGCCAACTTTGATTTTCTCAAATTTCAGCTTTGGAAAAAGAACAGTGTAGTAGAAGCCTAGTTTCTCTTTGGTGTTGTAGTCAATCCATTCAGATACTTCGACTAATTGAAATTGTTCCTCCAGTTTGTCCGGGTTTAAAATGAAATCAGTTCCTCTAATCAATAAATATGACCTCCTTAAAATATTTGATTATCTGATATTCAGATATTTATTATAATACAGCACAGAATAAGCGATGTCAAGAGAAATATCTTAATATCCGATAAAAAGATTGACAGAGTGAAAACATTGAAATATAATGAGCATAAACAAGGAGGATTGCGATGAATAAAATAAAAGAATTGAGAAAAGAAAATAACATCACAGTTGCGGAATTGGCAAAAGAGTTGGGAATTTCACAAAGTATGCTGACTAACTATGAAAATGGGAATGGAACTCCAAGGGATGATTCTATATGGGATAGGTTATCACAACTGTTTGGCGTAAGCAAAAGTCATGTTATGGGATTGACTACAGATATTGATGTGGTTCACAGAAAGAAAAAATTTAAAGCGGTTGTGGATATGTCAGAACCCATATCAATACAAGTGGAAAATCAAACAGACATTGATATCTTGACTAAGTTGGACCTACTGGATGATGAAGATACAAACAAGGTATTAGACTTTATTAACAATCTTCTTACTATAAAGAAATATGAGGGAATTGAAGATAGTCCAATCGAATATGTGACGAAATAGCAGAAGTAATCTAAGGCGTCCACTTGCGCAGCCGACCCGCCGCCCTGTTAGGAACCGTCGCTCTGGGCATCCTTCGGAACGTTGGTTTTTGAAAGAACACGAACAAGAAAGAACTAGATGTGGAAAGTATACAGAGAATAGCAGACAGCACGATTGCGAAAGTGTTGTCTGTTATTCTTTTTCTTAGTCATATTCAAAAACAACGGTTTTAAAGGGTTTCTCTCCATAACGAATCAGCCATGCAGAATAATAGAGATTGATTTCAAGGGTAGTAGGAGTGCCGTTAATCTTGTTGTGTTCTGTTTCGATTTTACGAATAGTCTCATCAATTCCCCAATATTTGTAAACAATAACAGTTAGCTCCGTGTCTCGTGTGCCTTGATTACTGAATGACATGCTGTTACGGACATGGTAATCGGGCAGACTGATGTAATAGCAGATTCCGGCAATTAGACAGAACAATAAAAATGTAGTTATGACTTTTATTTTCATGTGTATGCACCTCTCTTTCTTAAATCCCTAAGGGGATAACTATATAGTACCTCGCTGTATAGTGAATTACTACATAAAGATTTATTAAATATACTTTGTGTAGGGGTGATGTATATGAATTATGGACATTTAGAGTTAAGGATAGAAGAACTGTTGAAAGAACGGGATATCAGTAAGAATACCATTTGCAAAGAGTTGGATATTCCGAGGTCAAATTTTAACAGATATTGCAGAAATGAATTTCAAAGGCTGGATGCAAATTTGATTTGTAAGTTATGTGATTATTTTGATTGTGAAGTTGGCGAATTGATTTGTTATGTAAAAGAATAACGAGCTGTTGCTGTTATTGGCATGGAATGGATAAAAGGGTATGCGGAGGTGTGAAAGTCTCTCATACCTTTTTACTTGTGTATTTTATAAAATCGAATTATACTGTGAGTAGTGAAAGTTAAGCAAATAGAATTTGTAAATCTGGACAAATCCGATTTATTATATGAAAGGAAATTATATTATGAAAATTGATGTATGTTCAAAGAAAGAACAGGATTATATTATTGAAAGACTGGTGGAATATAATCTATCTCAGGTTGAGGCTAAACAGAAAGAAAATTTCATAGATTTAAGCAAGAAAATCGGTAAGGATGATAAGATTGTTGCTGGTATTGTAGCAAGGATGTATTGTTGGAATGTAGTTTATGTTGATACATTGTGGGTCGATTCTAGTTATAGAGGGAAAAAACTTGGTAGCTTACTTTTAGAAGAAGTTGAAAATGATGCTAAATCAAAAGGTGCTAAACTTATTCATCTTGATACATTTGATTTTCAAGCCAAAGAATTTTATGAGAAGCAAGGGTATATTGTATTTGGTATATTAGAAAATTGTCCAGAAAAGCATTATAGATATTATTTGAAAAAAGTCTTATAGTTCTTAAATCAAACTTTTGGTCAATATATAAAACTCGACAACTTCCAGTTTGTCAAAATTAAGTACATAATCTTGCTTGGCACAATGGCGGAAATTAGCCACAGGGAACACCTATGGCTAGTGTTTTTTAGCTAATCTATTGAATTTAATAAACTTTTAGAACAAACGGATATACAAGTTTTCCTTTCTGACCGTTTAGGTCGCTTGTTTATATTTGTCATTGGTTGGCTTTTGGTTGGGATTCTTAAATACCCCTTACAAAGCCCGTAAATACGTTGTTCGTTGACCGTAGAGGTCGCGTGTTCGAATCACGTCACTCCGATTGAATGATACAGTATCTGATATAGGTACTGTATTTTTTTATATAAAAAGCCTCCAGCAAGATACACACTCGCATGAAGAAGTAGGATGTCGCAAGCGACCGCGCCTAGAGTGTTAAGGTACATTCTTTATTTAACAAAATAATTGATATACATACGCAAATATGCGTATAATAGTAATATGATTATTAGTCGAATGGAGAAGATAATGGGACTTAAAGAATTAAGAGAAGAAAGAGGATTTTCAAGAAGGGAATTGGCAGAAAGAAGTGGTGTGAATTTTCGCTCGATACAAGATTATGAGCAAGGCCATAAAAAATTATCCAGTGCAAAAAGTGAAACGGTCTATAGATTAAGTCTGGCTCTTGGGTGTTCGGCAGATGAATTACTGGAATTGGAGATTGTTTCAAAAAAAATTGTAGAAACAAAATCAGAAGAAAGATTACAAAAATACTATAAAAGTTTACATGACATGAAACAAAAAATTATAAAACAAACAATTTACTCTGAGAAATATCATGTTTATGGAAAATGGATATTAAATGGGAAAAAATGTTTTTTAGGATTTATGTATGAGGGAGAATTTATACAGATTCCGTTTCAGGCTGTATTTAGTGAAAAGACTATGCCGTGGCTTTTGGATGCAGCAATTGTAGAGATGGAAGATAGGATTGATTACATAATCCTGAATCAAAAATATGAAGTGAAAGGAGGAACAGAATGGTGAATGAAAAATTGTATTATTTGATGCATGAAAATGATATTGTATGCCTGTTGTTCATGGATGAGGTATCTGGACATATCATGAAAACAGGAACCAGAGTTAATCAGAAACTGTTACCATTAGGTGGCAATCAATCGCAGCAAGAACTGAAAAAATGGTGGGACCGACGTGCAGTACCTGTTGATCAGGGAAATATGAAACGAATCCTGGAACAAAACGGCATATTTAACACACAAAGTTATCTGTTGCGTAATCTTGGAGTTTCGTTAATTGATCATTATTGGATTAATCCGGTTGATGAGATGATTGAATGGAAAGATATTAATTTGTTTGAAAATGAATTTAAAGACGAAATTGCAGAAATGCAATTTGGAGATGATTATTCGAACGCTGAAGATGTATTAAATCTTTGCGGACAAACACATTTTTATCCAAGTTCGACGACGCAAGGAGAATTAAAAAAGAAATGGATCATTAAAGACGGAATCAGATATCTTGTGAAAGGAAATTATGGAACTTCTTATCAGCAAAGTATAAATGAAGTAATTGCGAGTACCTTTCATAAAAAACAAAACAGAATGCCTTATATCGAATATCAGTTGTGTGATATTTCGACAAAGAATGAACCGGGATTAGGCTGTATATGTAAAGGATTCGCTTCAATAGATAAAGAATTCGTTTCAGCATATGATGTTGTGTGTTCGAGAAAGAAAAGAAATGATATATCGGAATATGAGCATTTTATTAGGATTTGTGTAGATTATGGATTGAAAGAAAAGGAAGTCAGGGGATTTTTAGAGTATCAGATATTAAGTGATTTTGTTTTAACGAATACGGACAGACATTTTAATAATTTTGGCATTTTGCGCGATTCAAAAAGTTTGGAATTTGTAGGAATGGCACCGTTGTTTGATACGGGAAATAGTATGTTCTGGAAACGACCTTCGGAGGCAGAAGGAGATTTGCTTAATATATCGGTCAGCAGCTTTAAGAAAAGAGAGGTTGATTTGTTAAAATATGTGACAAATCCAGAAGTGATAGACCGGTCAAAACTATTGGATGTAAAAGATGTAGATGAATTTTTGAAAAATGATATTGATTATCCAAATCGAGGAGAATTGATTATAAAAGGATACGAACGGAAATTAGAGTTATTAGAAAAATTTCAGAAAGGAGAAAAAATATACCAGAAAAAATTTCAAAAGGATAAATCGTTATAGCTTAAAACTATAACAACTCACAAGTTATATGTATTATCCAAATCATTCAAATCATGCTACTCTATATCCAAACAAACAACAACAAGAACATACACACAGGAGGATATAGAAAATGAGTAAATACCAGACACCATACAGATACGATTTCGTAGGAAGCTTTTTAAGACCACAGGAAGTAAAACAGGCAAAAGCAGATTACAGTGAAGGAAAGATCACAAAAGAAGAATGTGACGCTATCGTTGATAAAGCAGTCGCAGAAGTAGTTGCAAAGCAGAAAGAATTAGGATTCCACATCATTACAGACGGAGAATTCAGAAGAACTTACTGGCATCTGGACTTTATGTGGGGATTTGAAGGCGTCGGTCATGAACAGACCGGAGCAGGCGTGCAGTTTAGTGCAGAGATGGCGGCTGTAGAAGATACTTACCTGACAGGAAAAGTAAAGGCAAAAGCACATCCATTTGTAGAAGGATTCAAATTCTTAAAACAGTTCGAAGATGAGAACACGGTTGCAAAATATACGATTCCGGCACCGGCACAGATGTTTCAGCAAATGATCGTTCCGGCAAACTTCGAAAATACAAGAAAATACTACGCAACAAATGAAGAACTGATTCAGGATATCGGAAAGGCTTATCAGGAAGTCATTAAGCAGTTTTATGAGGCAGGATGCCGCAACCTTCAACTGGATGACTGTACATGGGGAGCAATCGTAGGAGATGCCGCAAAACAGAGATATAAGAGTCTGGGGCAGAATCTGGACGAAGTAAAAGGACAGTTGCTGGAAGTGAATAATCTTGCATTAAAAGGAAAACCGGAAGACATGGTGATTACTTCACATATCTGCAGAGGCAACTATCACTCTACATTCTTCACAAGCGGTCCGTATGATTCTGTAGCAGACTATGTATTTGCAAAGGAAAATGTAGACGCATTATTTCTGGAGTATGATGATGCAAGATCTGGTGGATTTGCACCGCTGGCAAAGGTTTCAGAAGATAAGAAAGTCGTTCTGGGACTGATCACAACGAAGTCACCGAAACTGGAAGATAAAGAAACCGTGATCAAAAGAATCCATGAAGCAGCAAAGTATATTCCGCTTGAGAGATTGTGTTTAAGCCCGCAGTGCGGATTTGCATCCTGCGAGATCGGTAATAAACTGACAGAAGAAGAACAGTGGGCAAAATTAAAACTGGTAAAAGAAATTGCAGAAGAAGTATGGAAAGATGCATAGACCGTACATAGGAAAGAATGAAATAAAGAATATATAAGAAATGGTTTGCAGGAAAAGTCGTGATGAAATGTCACGGCTTTTTTTATATCTGGGCATGCAAGAAAAGTTGCCGGTGTCAGGTTGTCTGTATATCGTCATGTGCTAAAATCATACATTGTCAAAAATATGTTTATCAGCACTATGCACAAAAAAATATAAGTGATATACTGTAAGAAATACAAAATACCCAAAAGGAGGGATATGGATGTTAGATGCATCATACTACGAAAAAGCGGATGAAATTATCGCACAGTACAGCTGTGAAGAGCGGTCTCTGATACCGATTATTCAGGGAATTCAGGAAGAATACCGTTATCTTCCGCCAGAACTTTTGACGTATGTTGCCGGAAAACTTGGGATTTCGGAAGCAAAGGCATACAGTGTGGCGAGTTTTTACGAGAATTTTTCATTTGAAGCAAAGGGAAAGTATGTCATTAAGGTATGTGACGGAACCGCCTGTCATGTAAGAAAATCCGTGCCGATTCTGGAAAGCCTGTACAAAGAGCTGGGACTTGGAAAGAAAAAGCACACGACAGATGATCAGTTATTTACTGTAGAGACGGTATCGTGCCTGGGCGCATGCGGACTTGCACCGGCAGTTATGGTAAATGATGAAGTCCATCCAAAGATGACGCCGGAGAAGATGAGTGAACTGATCGGGAAACTGCGAGGTGAAGAACAGGTATGAGAATAGAGAACAGATTACAGCTTCAGTTGTGGAGAGAAGAATGCAAGGAAAAGCATCAGAAAGAACAGTGCCGGATTCTGGTATGCGGTGGAACCGGATGTCTGGCGGGGGGATCTGATAAAATTTATGCACGTTTTAAAGAAATGTCAGAAGGCATGGACCATGTTAGTGTTAAGATTGGGGAAGAGATTGCTCATCTGGGCGTGAAGATGAGCGGGTGTCATGGTTTTTGCGAGATGGGACCGTTGGTAAGAATTGAACCATATAATTATCTGTATTTAAAAGTGAAATTAGAAGACTGTGAGGAAATTTTTGAAAAGACGATACTTCACGGAGAACCAGTGGAACGGCTGATGTTCCATGACAATGACAAAGTATATGAGACGCAGGAAGAGATTCCGTTTTATGCAAAGCAGACACGACTGGTTTTGAAAAACTGCGGACACATTGATGCGGAACATCTTGAAGAGGCAATTGCAGCCGGCGCATATGAATCATTTGAAAAAGCAGTGTTTGAGATGACACCGGAGGCCGTGATCCAGAGCGTATTAGATTCCGGACTTCGTGGACGCGGAGGTGCAGGATTCCCAACGGGAAGAAAATGGTCGCAGGTAGCAGGTCAGAAAGAAAAGATAAGGTATGTTGTCTGTAACGGTGATGAAGGCGATCCTGGAGCCTTTATGGACAGAAGTGTGATGGAAGGTGATCCGCACCGTATGATCGAGGGCATGATGATCGCAGCCTATGCGGTACAGGCACACGAAGGATATATCTATGTAAGAGCAGAATATCCACTGGCAGTCCGAAGACTTAAGATTGCAATTGCACAGGCAGAAGAGAAAGGACTGCTCGGAGATAATATTCTGGGAACCGGATTCGGTTTCCATCTTCATATTAACAGAGGTGCGGGAGCATTTGTCTGTGGCGAGGGTTCGGCTCTTACAGCATCTATCGAAGGAAAGAGAGGAATGCCAAGAGTAAAACCTCCTAGAACCGTAGAACAGGGATTATGGGCGAAACCAACCGTATTGAATAACGTAGAAACGTATGCCAATGTCCCGATGATCATCAAGAATGGAGCAGACTGGTTTGGAAGAATCGGAACGAAAGAAAGTCCGGGAACGAAAGCATTTGCCCTGACTGGAAATGTAAAGAACACAGGACTGATCGAAGTCCCGATGGGAATTACGCTCCGGGAAATTATCTTTGATATTGGCGGAGGAATTAAGAATAATAAGAAATTCAAGGCTGTCCAGATTGGAGGACCTTCTGGCGGATGTCTGGTAGAATCACAGCTTGACAGCAAGATGGATTTTGATTCACTGACAAAGATCGGCGCAATGATCGGTTCCGGCGGTCTGGTAGTTATGGATGAAGATACCTGTATGGTGGAAGTAGCCAGATTCTTTATGAACTTTACACAGAGAGAAAGTTGTGGAAAGTGTGTACCATGCCGTGAGGGAACAAAGAGGATGCTGGAAATTCTGGAACGCATTGTAGAAGGAAATGGAAAGCTGAGTGATCTGGATGAACTGGAAGAACTGGCAGATATGATTGAAAGCACGGCTCTGTGCGGACTTGGAAAGAGTGCACCAAAACCGGTTATCAGTACGATTCATGCGTTCAGGGACGAGTACGAGGAACATATATTGAAGAAACACTGCAGGGCAGGGGTCTGTTCAAATCTCCGTACATATAAGATTGATCCGGAAAAATGTAAAGGCTGTTCGAAGTGTGCAAGGAACTGTCCGGTAGATGCCATCACAGGCAAGATCAAGACACCGTTTGTGATAGACAATGAGAAATGTATCAAGTGCGGCACCTGTAAGGATAATTGTGCATTTGGTGCAATCTATACGGAATAGGAGGGGATATTATGGGAATCATGACAATCGATGGACAGCGTGTGGAATTCACAGACGAACCCAATGTACTGTCCGTGATCAGAAAGGCCGGAATTGACATTCCAACATTGTGCTATCATTCAGAATTATCAATATATGGTGCCTGTCGTCTGTGTACGGTGGAAAATGAGAGAGGAAAGACGTTCGCCTCCTGTTCAGAAAAACCAAGAGACGGAATGGTAATCTATACGAATACACCAAGACTTATGCATTACAGGAAGCTGATCCTGGAGTTACTTCTTGCGGCACATTGCAGAGACTGTACAACCTGTATCAAAAGCGGGGAATGTCACCTGCAGGAACTGGCACACAGACTTGGTGTACACGAAGTACGATTTGAAAATGTCAGAGAAACACAGCCAATCGATACCAGCTCGCCTGCTATCATAAGAGATCCGAATAAATGTATCTTATGTGGAGACTGTGTCCGTATGTGTGACAACATCCAGAATATTAATGCCATCGACTTTGCTTATCGTGGAACTGATGCGTTGGTTACACCTGCATTTAATAAGAAGATAGCAGAGACAAACTGTGTCGGATGTGGACAGTGCAGAGTGGTCTGTCCGACCGGTGCGATCAGCATTCATACCAATATTGATCCGGTATGGGAGGCGCTTGCAGATAAGAATACAAAAGTAATTGCACAGATCGCGCCTGCGGTACGTGTGGCAGTTGGTGATCAGTTTGGCTATGCAAAAGGTGAAAATGTCATGGGCAAGCTGGTAGGTGTGCTGCACAGGTTAGGATTCGATGAGGTATATGATACATCTTATGGGGCGGATCTTACCGTAATTGAAGAGTCAAAAGAATTTATCGAAAGATTCACTGCGGGAGAGAAGCTGCCATTATTTACATCCTGCTGCCCGGCCTGGGTCAAGCACTGTGAGACGAAATATCCGGAACTTGCAGAAAACTTATCGACCTGCAGATCTCCGCAACAGATGTTCGGAGCTGTAGTGCGGGAGTATTATAAAGATCCAGAAAAGAATGAAGGAAAGAGACTGGTATCTGTATCGATCATGCCGTGTACCGCTAAGAAAGAAGAAATTTTGCGTCCCGAATCTATGACAAATGGAAAACAGGATGTGGACTATGTACTGACAACTACAGAAATCATCCGAATGATTAAAAAATCTGGTATTGTATTTGATAAAGTAGAGATTGAAGCAGCGGATGTACCGTTTGGAATTGGTTCAGGAAGTGGTGTAATCTTCGGTGTGACAGGTGGTGTCACAGAGGCTGTGCTCAGAAGATTACAGCAGGGACATAACCGGGTGGATATGGAAGCAATCAAGACAAGTGGTGTGCGTGGCGATGAAGGTATCAAAGAACTGACATATAATTATAATGGACGGGAAATCAAGGCTGCTGTTGTAAGTGGACTTGCCAATGCAGATAAAGTAATAGAACGGATTAAAAATAACGAAGTACATTATGACTTTGTAGAAGTGATGGCATGTAGAAGAGGTTGCATTATGGGCGGCGGGCAGCCGGTCAATGCGGGACCAAGAACAAAGAAAGCCAGAATGAAGGGATTATACGATACAGATGTTAATACTCAGATTAAGAAATCAAATGAAAATCCGATGATCCTGTCGCTCTATGATTCCTTGCTGAAAGGAAAAGAACACGAATTGCTTCATCGCAATTTTTCAAAATAATATAGCGGCAACCTGTTGCTGGAAGTTTGTTTTATGTGATTTGGTATAAAAAGAGGAATCCCAAAGATTCGTATGGATCAGGGATTCCTTTTTGCAAAAGTATGCAAGAGAAGTTGGCAGAGTCAGCTTCCTTGTATTCATTGTTAATCTACATAATACACATAATTCTCTTTACGAGGTTTCGCTTTTGGCACATCTCCATCCGGATAGCCAAGTACGCAATGTCCAATTCCCTCATAATCACCTTCGATGCCCCATTTTTTCAGAAGTGCTTTGCCTTCTTCTGATTCAAACTCCTCTTTTGCACGGTGGATCCAGCAGCTTCCGATGCCAAGAGAAGCAGCAGCGTTCATAAGATTCCCCATCACAAGGCTTCCGTCATATATATGTGTAGGTCGGTTCTTATCTGCCAATACGATCAGGACAACCGGTGCGCCATAGAACGGATCCATGTCTCTTCTCATGATAGTGGCATTCATCTTTGAAAGCTGATCACGTGTCTCTTTGTTGGTAACAGCGATAATGATTGGTGACTGCATGCCCATACCGGTTGCAGCGTAGGTTCCTGCTTCAATGATTGCGTCCATGTCTTCTTTGGAAACCATAGCGTCCGGTTTGAAGCTGTGGATGCTGCGGCGTTCTATCATATTCTTAATACTTTCGTTCATAAATCAAGACTCCTTTGCAATAAAGATGAAAATAGAATTTCAAAATATAATCGAAACAAAAATGAAAATAAATGATTATATTTCCTGATTGTTATGTACATGTTTTTTGATCGCTTCAAAACTTTCTTTACTGATCACATGTTCCATCTTGCAGGCATCTGCTGCAGCGACATCCGCCGGTACACCAAGGTGTGTCAGCCAGGATGATAAAAGTGTGTGACGTTCATAAATCATATTTGCAATCTCCAGGCCGGATGGGGTCAAATGAATAAATCCCTGATCATCTACTTTAATATGTTCCTTCTCGCGAAGGTTCTTCATGGCAACACTGACGCTGGACTTCTTAAATCCCAGCTCATTGGCAATATCTACGGAACGCACTACAGGCAGTCTCTGGCTTAAAATCAGAATCGTTTCAAGGTAGTTCTCTGCAGATTCATTTAATACATTGCTCATAATAAGTCATTCCTTCCTTTATACGTTAACATTGACTTTAGTATAACACAGTTAGTCATGACTGGCAAACGAAAGAAAAATCTTATTGAGAAAAAATAATCAACAAAATGAAATAAAATGGTTGACAGCTAACGAATGTTAGCATATACTAACTATTGCAGAAGATAATGAAAACATTTATCATTATCAAAATCCCATATCAAATAGATAAGAAAAATGCAAAAAATCATACATAAAGAAAACGAGGTGTTATTATGCCACTTACAATGGCCAATATCGGTGAAACAAACACAATCTCACGAATTGGTGGGAATGAAGAGACAAGACGTTTTCTGGCGAATCTTGGATTTGTTGCAGGAGCGGAAGTTGTTGTACTGTCGAAGATCGGAGGCAATGTGATCGTAAATATCAAAGACTCCAGAGTGGCAGTAAATGAGGATATGGCGCGGCACATCATGGTTTAGTACCGGGGTGTCTGCTGTATTATAGATACTAACAATCTAAGGAAAGGAGAAACAGCAATGACTTTAGGTGATGCAAAAGTTGGAAGTACAGTTGTTGTAACGAAGATTGAAGGGGACAGCGCATACAAGCGCCGTATTATGGACATGGGCATTACAAAAGGAAGCGAGCTGTATATCAGAAAGGTTGCTCCTCTTGGAGATCCTGTAGAGATTACAGTAAGAGGCTATGAGCTTTCAGTAAGAAAAGACGATGCTCAGTGTGTCCAGGTAAAATAAGACTTACCGAAGGAACTGACAGATACATATTGTCGCATTAGAATTTACACGTTCAAGGAGGTAAATAGGAATGGGAATCAAGATCGCACTTGCGGGAAACCCAAACTGTGGTAAGACCACAATGTTTAATGCCTTAACGGGTGCCAACCAGTATGTTGGTAACTGGCCGGGGGTTACAGTAGAGAAAAAAGAAGGAAAATTAAAAGGAAAGAGAAAGAACGATGACATCATTGTAACAGACCTTCCTGGTATCTATTCTCTTTCACCATATACACTGGAAGAAGTAGTCAGCCGTGATTATATCTTAAACGATAATCCGGATGTTATTATTGATCTTGTAGATGCAACGAATATTGAGCGTAACCTGTATCTTACAACACAGCTGATCGAGACAGGTGTTCCGGTGGTTATTGCACTGAACATGACAGACCTTCTGGAGAAGAGAGGAATCAAGATCGATACAAAGAGACTTTCTATGTTGTTAGACTGCCCGATCGTTGAGACTTCTGCTCTGAAACAGACAGGACTGGATACGCTGATTGAGACAGCAATCAAAGTGGCTAATAAAAAAGAAGTTGATCTTCCAAGAGAAATCTTCTCTAAAGAAATGGAAGCAGCAGTTGCAGATGTGAAAGGGGTTCTCCCGGATACAATCTCCGAAGACAAGAAGAGATGGTATGCAGTGAAATTCCTTGAGAACGACAGCAAGGTTGTAGAAAGTATGAATCTTTCTGCAGCAGCAAAAGCAGCAGTTGATAAAGACAGAAAAGAACTTGAGACAAAACACGACGATGATATGGAAAGTATCGTAACAGATGAACGTTACAAATTCATCCAGAAGATCGTTGAGACAACAGTAAAAAAAGGAAAAGATAAATTAACAACATCCGATAAGATCGACCGGATCGTCACAAACCGTATTCTTGGTATTCCGATCTTTATCGCAGTTATGTTTATTGTTTACTACATTTCCGTAACAACAATCGGTACAATCGTTACAGACTGGACGAATGATACATTCGTAGGTGCAATTCAGGATATCGCTTCAAAAGGACTTGAAGCAGCCGGCGTAAGCAGCGTGATCGAAGGACTGGTAGTTGACGGTATCATCGGTGGTATCGGAGCCGTTCTCGGATTCGTTCCTCAGATGGCTATCCTGTTCCTCTTCCTTTCTATCCTGGAGGATTGCGGATATATGGTACGTATCGCATTCGTTATGGACCGTGTGTTCAGACACTTCGGACTGTCTGGTAAGAGTTTCATTCCACTTCTGATTTCATCAGGTTGTGGTATCCCTGGAATCATGGCTTCTAAGACCATTGAGCAGGACAATGACAGACGTCTGACAATCATGACAGCAACATTCATCCCATGCGGAGCTAAATTACCGGTTATCGCATTAATGGGTGGAGTTATGGCAAGCTACGCAACAGGAAGCTACACAGCAGGTGGATTTATGGCACCTATCATGTACTTCGTAGGTATCGTAGCAGTATTAGTAGCAGCAATCATCCTGAAGAAGACAAAACCATTCTCAGGAAAACCGGCACCATTCGTTATGGAGCTCCCACAGTATCATATCCCACAGGCTAAGACAGTTCTTCTCCATGTATGGGAAAGACTGAAAGGCTTCATCATCAAAGCCGGAACAATCCTGTTCCTTGCCTGCGTAGTAATGTGGTTCCTTGGCGGATTCGGATTTGTAGACGGAAGCTTTGGCATGGTAGAAGACAGCGCAGACAGTCTTATGGCAATGATTGGTGGCGTGATCGCACCGCTCTTTGCACCACTTGGATTTGGCGAGTGGCAGCCGGTAGCAGCTTCTATCTCTGGATTTACAGCAAAAGAAGCAATTGTTTCAACAATGGGTGTACTTGCAAATGTATCTGGTGATACAGAAGATGCAGTCAACGTAGCAGCTGGTGTTGCATCTTGGTTCCCAAGCTCAATTGCAGCATTTACATTCCTGATGTTCAACCTTCTTGATTCTCCTTGCCTTGCAGCAATTGCTACAATGGCACAGCAGATGCAGTCAAGAAAATGGTTCTGGTTCGCAATTCTCTTCCAGAACATCTTCGCTTACATCGTATGCCTCTGTGTATATCAGATCGGTTCATTCGTAACAGGCGGAGCATTCGGAGTTGGTACAGCAGTTGGATTCCTTTTCCTTATCGCAATCCTTTTCATGCTGTTCAG
>OCHA01000743.1_pt1 | contig 32653 bp, 25 predicted proteins | sample 1538591 | NCBI WGS metagenome assembly OCHA01 (sample SAMN04571710, study PRJEB22368) | human gut metagenome | biome: human gut; material: stool | host: Homo sapiens | place: Luxembourg | collected 2012-09-06 | reverse complement strand
TTGCCGGATTCGACAGTGTGGAGCAGTCGGTGGAAGATACGGTATTTGCACTGCATAATCATCCATTGATACCGAAAGATATTAAGATATATGGCTTTATTATGGATTCGATGACAGGAGAACTGTCTGAGGTTCCAGGAGCAGGCGAATAGTAAAACATAAGAGCTTCTAAGACGGGTATTACAAACTGTTATTACATTTTACAATAATTATGTTGACTTATAGAAAATCCATGATATGATTCAAATGTTAGATTTAGAAAATGGTAATTTTATGAAGGAAAACAAGGGGTAAAAAAGATGAATTATAACAAGATTATACAGGGAATCCTGGACATCGGAGAAGCGATGCTTCAAAGTGGTGCAGAGAATTTCCGACTGGAAGACAGCTTTTACCGCATGTGCAGAAGCTATGGATTTAAGAGATCGGATGTATTTGTCATTCCGAGTAATATACAGGTGACGGTGGAGACACCGGAAGGTGAGATCATTACGCAGATCCGGCATATCGAGTCATCGGAACCGAATTTTGACCAGCTGGATTACCTGAACAATCTGTGCAGATATGTCTGTCAGCACACACCGGATGAAAAAGAGATGCGTGAGAAATATCTGGAAGTCATCAATCGTGAACCGCAGAAGCGTATCACAAGATATGCTGCAGGAATCATGGGTGGAACCGGATTCGCTGTGTTCTTCGGATGTAACTTCCGGGATGCAATTGTTGCCTTCATTGTATCGGTGATGATCGTGGCTGTCGGTGATTGGCTTGCGAAGCGTGAAAGCAACTTACTGGTTTACAATGGTATTCTTGCGTTTATATCAGAAGTGATTATTATTGGGGCTTTGAAGATGGGAATTGCAGAACATCCGGACCGTATTATGATCGGTATCGTCATGCTTCTGATCAGTGGACTAAGTACAACGAACGGAATCAGGGATCTTCTTCAGAGAGACTTCATTTCCGGATTCATTAATATTATGAATTCGTTCCTTGGAGCAGCGGGAATTGCATTTGGAATTGGTCTGGCGATCATATTATTCCATGAGGGATATTCCGATCATTTTATTCTGAATCACAGTGTACCGATCCAGCTGCTCTCCTGCACGGTTGCGTGTACGGGATTCGCTTTATGGTTCAAGATCCGTGGAAAGCAGGTATGGTATAACAGCATCGGAGCATTTTTTACATGGGCGATCTATGTTGCGGTATATGCTGTGAGACCAAGTAACTTCCTGGCAACGATGATTGCTGCAGTATTCGTTGCGTTTTATGCATTTATCATGTCCAGAGTAAATAAAGCACCTTCAACGATCTTCCTGACAGCATCGGTATTCCCGCTGATTCCGGGACCGAATCTGTACTATGTAATGTATGGATGTGTCAGTCAGGACCCGCAGCTTGTCTTTGATGAGACGATTATTCTTCTGGCAACCTGTCTTGCGATTGCATTCGGATTCATCATCGTAGATGTGGCATCCAGAAGTATCATGCATGCGCTGAAGAGAGAATATCATATAGGTAAGAGTGCATTAAACCTTCCTCTGATCGGTGGAAAGAAATAATAATTAAAATCTATGAATTATGAAAAGTTAGTACAGGGAATCTTGAATATAGGAGAAGCAATGTTACAGTGCGGGGCAGAGATCTTCCGCGTGGAAGACAGCCTGTACCGTATGTATAAGAGCTACGGTTTTGTAAAATATGATGTATATGTGATTCCAAGTAATATACAGGTGACAGTGGAGTCGCCGGAAGGTGAGATTCTCACACAGATCAGGCATATAGCGTCTACAGGGGCAGATTACGACAGACTGAATTATCTGAATGCTCTGTCACGGTATGTCTGTGCATATAATCCGGATGACAAAGAGCTGGTCCGGCGCTATAAAAAAGTAATGGCACGACCGGATCAGAGTGAACTGATCACAGGGATCGCACAGATTACAGGTGGAACGGCATTTACCGTATTCTTCGGCGGAGATATGCAGGATGCAGTTGTTGCATTTATTGTCTGCCTGATGATCGTTCTGTTAGGCAGATGGCTTGGTAAGCGGGAGGGCAATCCGATGATCTATAATCTGATTCTGGCATTTTTGTCGGAAGTTGTGATCATCAGTGCTGCCAGGATCGGACTGGGAGATCATCCGGATCGTATCATGATAGGGATTATCATGCTGTTAGTCAGTGCGCTTGGCGTGATCAATGGGATACGTGATGTGATGCAGAGGAACTTTATCTCAGGAGCGCTGGAAGTAATGAATTCAATGCTTGGTGCATTTGGCATTGCTTTCGGGATTGCACTTGCAATGCTGTTGATGGGAAATATATCGGCAGAAGGATTTGACGTGAATAAGCATACTGTGATTCAGCTGATCTCCTGTACGATTGGCTGTATCGGTTATGCAAGCTGGTTCAAGATACGGGGAAAGAAAATCCTATATTCCGGTGTCGGAGCATTTCTGACATGGGGAATCTATTTACTGGTGTATGCGTGGTATCCGAATAATTTCTTTGCGGTAGTAGTTGCATCCTGTTTTGTGGCAGGCTATGCATTTGTCATGTCGAGAGTCAATCATGCGCCGTCCACGGTCTTCCTGACAGCATCTGTCTTTCCATTGATGCCGGGAGCGAGACTGTATTATCTGATGTATGGTGTAGTCAGCAGGAACTTTCCGCTGGCAGCAGAGCATGCACTTGTACTGCTGGAAACATGCCTTGGAATTGCATTTGGATTCATCATTGTGGATGTGATCTCAAGAAGCATTATGCGGGCGCTGGGAAGAGAATATCATATGGGAAAAGAATCTACGGTTATAAAAAAAGTGGAAAAATAACGGCTGTGTTACGATGATCCGGGTGAATTTTCCGGATTGACAATTCTGCATCCTTATAATATAGTAAAAGACAAAGAGAAGATCTGATGACTGACGGATAATGTGGAGTACCACAGGGGAATCAGATACTTGTTAAGAGCCGACCGTCTGGGCAGCATTTATCCCGAAGGGGATGAGTGTTGTCCTTTTTTACATCGTTATGCATTTGAAAGAAGCATCAGAGTGTGATGTATGAAAAGGACTGGAAGAAAGAAGATATACGAGAACAACATACGATCAGGAGGAAATGAATGATGAAAACAGATATTGAGATCGCACAGGAATGTACCATGGAGCCTATCGCAAAGGTGGCAGAAAGAGCAGGAATTCCAGAAGAATATCTGGAACAGTATGGAAAATATAAAGCAAAGATTGACTATAACTTTTTAAAGAAATCTGAGAAAGAAGACGGAAAGCTGATCCTCGTGACAGCGATCAATCCGACACCTGCAGGAGAAGGAAAGACGACAACAACCGTAGGTCTTGCAGATGCACTGCAGAGAATGGGAAAGAAACCTATGGTAGCACTTCGTGAGCCATCCCTCGGACCGGTATTCGGTATGAAGGGCGGGGCAGCCGGCGGCGGATATGCACAGGTTGTGCCGATGGAAGATATCAACCTTCATTTTACAGGAGATTTTCATGCAATCGGAGCTGCGAACAACTTACTGGCAGCCATGATCGACAACCACATCTATCAGGGAAATGAACTGAACATCGATCCAAGAAAAATTGTATGGAAGAGATGTGTCGATATGAATGACCGTCAGCTTCGTTTCGTCACAGACGGACTTGGCGGAAGAGTCAATGGTGTGCCGAGAGAAGACGGATATGATATCACCGTTGCTTCTGAGATCATGGCAATCCTCTGTCTGTCAAAGAATATCGCAGATCTGAAAGAAAGACTTGGAAAGATCATCGTTGGTTATACTTATGGTAAGATCGCAGATCAGAAACCGGTAACGGCACATGACCTGCATGCAGAAGGCGCGATGTGCGCACTGCTGAAAGATGCATTAAAACCGAACCTGGTACAGACACTGGAGCATACACCGGCGATCGTACACGGCGGACCATTTGCCAATATCGCACACGGCTGTAACTCTCTGACTGCAACCAGAATGGCAATGAAGCTTGCGGACTATGCCATCACAGAAGCAGGATTCGGAGAAGACTTGGGAGCAGAGAAATTCCTGGATATCAAATGCCGTATGGCAGGAATCAGACCGGACGCAGTCGTGATCGTGGCAACCGTAAGAGCTCTTAAATATAATGGCGGTGTTGCAAAACCGGATCTGAATGAAGAGAATCTGGAAGCGCTGGAAAAGGGTATCCCGAACTTAATGAAGCATGTGGATAATATCAAGAATGTATACGGACTTCCATGTGTCGTTGCAATTAATGCATTCCCGACAGATACCAAAGCCGAGCTGGATCTGGTAGAAGAGAAATGTAAAGAAGTCGGAGTCAACGTGGCACTTTCCGAAGTATGGGCAAAAGGCGGCGAAGGCGGTCTGAAGCTTGCGGAAGAAGTCGTACGCCTCTGCGACGAACCAAGTGATTTCCACTATGCTTATGAACTGGAAGGAACAATCGAAGATAAACTGAACCAGATCGTGCAGAAGATCTATGGCGGTAATAAAGCGGTACTTACGGCAGCAGCCCAGAAACAGGCAAAACAGCTGACCGATCTTGGATTCGGCAATGCACCGATCTGTATGGCAAAGACACAGTACAGCCTGACTGATGATCCGAAGAAACTGGGAGCACCGACAGACTTCGATATTACAGTCCGTAACCTGAAAGTCTCTGCAGGAGCAGGATTCATCGTAGCCCTGACGGGAGATATCATGACGATGCCAGGACTTCCGAAGGTTCCGGCAGCAGAGAGAATTGACGTAGATGACGAAGGAAGAATTACAGGATTGTTCTAGAAATGAAAATCCGGGGATTTTATATGTATTTAAAATCCGCCGGATTTTTTTATATACCAAAGTATCCGTGATGAGATGCCGGCGGCAGGTATGCCGTATTTCGACAAGATTTTACATAAGATTTACCGGATTTTGAAAAACTGCCAGGAGAATATGTGCTAGAATTCCAAGTTAGTGCTATAATGCAAGAAGAAAAAACAGGATGAACAAATGAGGATGGTGAAGGCATGAGATACGTATTAGGAGAAACGCTGCAGGAATATCAGGAAGAGACTATGGATAAGGACAGACCATCCATATTTCTGGCGACGTCACAGACGGCCAGGGACTGCCTGGAGCAGGCCGAAATGCAGTACGAGGGAGAGATCAATCTGAAAGATGTGGGATTTTGTAAGATGGAGACCCAGCAGGAATGTCTGGCAGGCTCGCTTTGTATTCCGAAGCTTCTGGATATTCTGGGAGAACGATACCGGATCTTATTCTTCATCAACCGTCACCATATCGTGATCGTGGATGACGATGACTTTTCTTACCGACTGATCCGCAGGATTAAGAGAAAGAAGACGAGACAGGGAAAATCAAAAGAAAAATTCATCTATAATTTCATGCTGGAGTTCATAAGCCGTGACCTGGAATTACTGGGACATTATGAGAAACGGATCATGGATCTGGAAGAAGATGTCATGGATGGAAAGATCCAGGGATTCCAGAATGCGATCATGCCGATCCGCCGTGAATTACTGACGCTTCGAAGCTATTATGATGAGATCATGGACATGGGAAAACAGCTGGAAGAGAATGAAAATGGTTTTTTTGCGAAGAAACAGGTGAAATACTTCGGTGTTATCTCAGACCGTGCGGACAGACTGATGAGCAAGGCATCACAGCTTCTGGAATATGCCCAGCAGGTAAGAGATGCCTATAAGGCGCAGGTAGATGCCCAGCAGAACAACAATATGCAGTTCCTGACGGTAATATCGACCATTTTCTTCCCGCTGACCCTCATCACAAGCTGGTATGGAATGAACTTTCACAATATGCCGGAACTAAGACATGGATATCCGGGAGTCATTATCTTAAGCATTGTGGTCATGATTACCTGTATTATTATATTTAAAAGAAAGAAAATGTTATAATCTGCAGACAGACGTTACTGCAGCTGTGATTTGAAAAGGAGGAATGCTTATGCGTCAATGCCCGAATTGCAAGACTAACAATCCAGACGATGCCCGCTTCTGTAATTATTGCGGAATGCGTCTTCCCGAATCAAAAGAGGAAACATTATATAGTGATCTGGAAGGGCTGGAAGAAGCCCCGAAGGTAGAATTCTCCGATCGGGAGATTGCAGAAGAGTCGGAGAAAGTGATCGATGAAGCAAAGAAATTATTCGAACCGCAACGGGAAGAGGATAAGTTAAAAGAAGATCCAACAGAAAAAATAACAGAAAACATTACAGAGAATATAACAGAGAATATAACAGAAAAAATAACGGAGGATCATACGGAAAATATCGCAGAAAAGATACCGGAAAGCATATTGGAAGATTGGAAGGAAAAAGAGAGCCTTCATGATGAAGAGGAAGATGGGTTGAAAAGACAGCTCACGATTCCTGACAATCTCGGCCGCATGATCGAAGAAGTGACAAGAGAAGAACTGGAACAGGAACTTCACAGAAAGATCAAACTGAGAGAAAAGGATCTGAAAGAAAAAGAAGATTCTGCAGGAGAATCTGTGGATGAGCCGACCAGAATGATCGGAGAGGACAGCAAAGAAGAGGCAGATGAGCCGACACGTATGTTCACCGGGGATATCGGCGATTTCGTCAAGAAGAAAAAGGATTATGAAGATGTCCCGGAAGAAGATGCATATGAAGAAATCCTTCAGTCGTGGGAAAGAAAGCGCAAAGAAAAGAAGATAAAACGCGAAAAAGAAGGCAAAGATCCAAGCCGTGTGCCGAGATTCATCCGGGAAAAGCGTTCGTGGTCAGATCTGACAGCTGCTCAGAAGAAAGCTGTTAAGAGAATCGCAGCAGGGGTATTTGTAATCGCTGCATTTTGTATCATAGAAGGATATCACGGCCGTCCGGAAGCGGTGGCAGAACGTTATTGTAAGGCGTACATACAGGAAAACTGGAAGAAGACAGGCCGTCTGTCAGACCTTCCGGGAGACGGATATGCAACACAGGATGAATACGTAACTTATATGAAGAAAAATGCGGTTACGGGAATCTCTGATTACAGGATAAAGGAGACAAAAGAAAACCGTCAGACAGAAGTAGAATCCGGTGGAAAACAGCGTGCATTTACCGTTACATATAAGACGGAAGAGAAAAAAGAAAAGACAGAGACACTTATTGTGCAAAAGCAGAAGAGCCGGAAACTCCTGTTTTTTACAGACTGGAAAGTGTCCTCAGATCAGATGATCGCGAATGATTTTAATCTTTATCTTCCGGCGGGTTCAAAAGCCTGGATCGACGGTACAGAGCTTACGGAGGAATATAAGGTAAAAGCGGATTCTGATAATCTGGAACAGTATAAAATATCGCTGTTTGAAGGAAAACATAAGATCAAGGTGAAAGTTCCGTGGTTTCAGACATATCACTCTGAATTCCAGGCATCAGACAAAGGAAATGCGACGATCTCCAAGATGCAGATCTCAGACAACGGAAAGAAGACACTTGACAGGAAGATGCAGAAAATCCTGAAAACATATGTGAAAGCTGCGAAGAAAGGAAAATCATTTTCAGAAGTAGCGGGACTGTTCGAGAAGAATTCTTCTTACGAGAAGGAGAATAAAGAATTCTATAATGATCTGAAGGAACAGCTTACTTCCGGAGACGGTTATACCACCGGAGAGGTAACACTTGATAATTATGAAGAAAAATATGTGATCAGCGGCGTAACCGGAGTAGTCAGAGGTACGCTGTCTTATGATTATAAAGTTACTTATAAAAAAGAAAAGAAGACTGAGAATCAGTCTGTGTCAGGAACAGGTACTGTAGAAGAAAGTGCGGACGGAAGCTCGCTGATGAGTGCTGAATTTGTATATAAGAATGGAAATTATCAGCTGCGGTCAGTCAATCCGGGAAATATCTGGTACAGAGAATCACAGTAAAAAAATTGTAAATAATATAGGAAAAAGCTTGCTTTTTAATCCCGGATATGATACGATATTCGGGCGAATGGAAGTAGGCTTTTTTTTTATGCCTAAAATCGGGCAGCATCGCAAGCTGCCACGAAACACGTTAACTAAGAATATAAAGCGAGGTGGAAGTTGTGCGTACAAGAATCACATTGGAGTGTACAGAATGCAAGCAGCGTAACTACAACATGACAAAGGATAAGAAATCTCATCCAGAACGTATGGAAACCAAGAAGTACTGCAGATTCTGTAAGAAACACACATTGCACAAAGAGACAAAATAATCGCCGCAAGAAGGAGTGAATGTCGATGAGTAGTAAGAAAACTCAGAAAGAGAGCTGGTTCAAAGGTCTGAACAGAGAGTTCAAGAAGATCGTATGGCCAGACAAGATGACAGTTGCAAAAGAGACGGCAGCGGTTGTTTCTGTATCCGTGGTCCTGGGAGCGATTATCGCACTTGTTGATTTTTTCGCCCAGTACGGAGTAGATTTATTAATTAAATAACTCAAAACGGACAAGAAAGGTGAGATTATGTCAGAGGCAAAATGGTATGTCGTTCATACCTATTCAGGGTACGAGAACAAAGTAAAAGCCAACATTGATAAGACAATCGAGAACAGACATCTTGAGGATCAGATCCTTGAAGTAAGAGTACCGCTGGAAGACGTTGTTGAGATGAAGAACGGAGTCCAGAAAGTATCTCAGAAGAAGATGTTTCCAGGCTATGTGTTGATACACATGATTATGAACGATGATACATGGTACGTTGTTCGTAATACAAGAGGTGTGACAGGATTTGTCGGACCTGGATCTAAGCCGGTGCCGCTTACAGATGCGGAGATGGCTCCTCTGGGAATCCAGAGAGAGGAAGTAGTCATGGACTACGAGGAGGGCGACACAGTCCAGGTAATCGCTGGAGCATGGGCAGATACGGTTGGTGTAATCCAGTCTATCAACATGCAGAAGCAGAGCCTTACTATTAATGTTGAGCTCTTCGGCCGCGAGACCCCGGTTGAAATTGGTTTCGCAGAAGTTAAGAAAATGTAACAGTAAGTGGGAGGGGCGTTGTATGTTCCCCGCCATCACCACAAGGAGGTAATTGAAATGGCAAAAAAAGTAGAAGGTTATATTAAATTACAGATCCCAGCCGGCAAAGCTACTCCGGCACCACCGGTTGGACCAGCTCTTGGTCAGCACGGTGTAAACATCGTTGAATTTACAAAACAGTTCAACGCTAAGACTGCAGATCAGGGAGATATGATCATCCCTGTAGTTATCACAGTTTACAATGACAGAAGTTTCAGCTTCATCACAAAGACACCACCGGCAGCAGTTCTGATCAAAAAGGCCTGCAACATCAAATCTGGTTCAGGTGTACCTAACAAAACAAAGGTTGCTACAATCACAAAAGCTCAGGTTGAGGAAATCGCTAAGACAAAGATGCCAGACCTGAACGCTGCTACAATCGAGAGCGCTATGAGCATGGTAGAAGGTACATGTCGCTCTATGGGTGTAACTGTAACAGAATAATTGATGAAGATTAATGTGGGAGGGTTATCCCGCCAATACCACTAGGAGGTTTATAGAATGAAAAGAGGAAAGAAATACGTTGAAGCTGCGAAGACAATCGACAGAGGAACACTCTACGATGTAGCAGACGCAGTATCATTAGTTAAAAAGACTGCAACAGCAAAATTCGATGAGACAATTGAAGCTCATATCAGAACTGGATGTGACGGACGTCACGCTGACCAGCAGATTCGTGGAGCAGTAGTTCTGCCACACGGAACTGGTAAAAAGGTTCGTATCCTTGTATTTGCAAAAGATGCTAAGGCTGAAGAAGCAAAAGCAGCTGGAGCAGATTTCGTAGGAGGAGAAGAACTCATTCCTAAGATCCAGAACGAAAACTGGTTTGAATTCGATGTAGTAGTAGCTACACCAGACATGATGGGTGTTGTTGGACGTCTCGGACGTGTACTCGGACCTAAGGGATTAATGCCAAACCCGAAGGCTGGTACAGTAACAATGGACGTTACAAAAGCTATCCAGGAAATCAAAGCTGGTAAGATCGAGTACAGACTTGATAAGACAAACATTATCCATGTGCCAGTAGGTAAAGCAAGCTTTACTGAAGAACAGCTTACAGACAACTTCCAGACGCTTATTGATGCGATTAACAAAGTAAGACCTGCAGCAGTTAAGGGACAGTACCTTAAGAGCGTAACACTTACTTCTACAATGGGACCTGGTGTAAAGATCAACCCAATGAAGCTTGTTTAATCCGCAAGATAATAATGAATAGAAAAAGCCCTGTGTATGAGTGAGAACTTATGCATGGGGTTTTTTGTGCGCCTGACGGATCTGATAATGAAGCCGGATATGGTCCGGAAGGAAAGGGATAGAATAAATTAGGTGAGACCAAATAGAAAAATGCAAAAAAAAGAAAAACCTCTTGACAATAATGCTCGCATGTGATAACCTATTATAGGACTGCCGAAGACAGTAGGTGCTTGAAAGAGCGTAAGAACACATTTTATGCGGACGCCTACCGAGGAAAGATCGATACTAAAGTATGACTTATCAACCTCTATGTCTTTGGATATAGAGGTTTTTTACATTTATATCTATCGGCGGTGTAAACTTACAAATCTACAAGGAGGTGCACCATTCGTGGCAAAAGTTGAATTAAAACAACCAGTTGTACAGGCTATTGCAGAGGACGTGAAAGACGCAACAAGCGTTGTCCTTGTTGACTACCGTGGACTGACTGTTGCAGAAGATACAGAGATGCGTAAACAGTTAAGAGAAGCAGGCGTTGTCTACAAAGTTTGTAAGAACACAATGATGAAGAGAGCTTTTGAAGGAACTGATTTCGCAGCATTAGATGAGCACTTAGAAGGACCAAGCGCTATCGCAATTTCTAAAGATGATGCAACAGCTCCAGCAAGAATCCTTTGCAAATTCGCAAAGAATGCAAAAGCCCTTGAATTAAAAGCAGGTGTGGTTGAAGGAACATTATATGATGCAGATGCATTAAATGAACTTGCTAAGATCCCTTCAAGAGACGAGCTTCTTTCCAAATTACTTGGAAGCTTACAGTCACCTATCACAAACCTGGCACGCGTTCTCAATCAGATCGCAGAAAAAGGTGGAGCAGATGCTTGTGAAGCAGCTCCGGCAGCAGAAGAAGCTGCAGAGGCACCAGCAGCTGAATAAGCTGATGGCAGCGTAATAATTTTATTTCAAAAAGAAAATAAGAAAAATGGAGGAAAATAAAATGGCAAAGTTAACAACAGAAGAATTTATTGAAGCTATCAAAGAGTTATCTGTATTAGAGTTAAATGATCTTGTAAAAGCTTGTGAAGAAGAATTTGGTGTATCCGCAGCAGCAGGTGTTGTAGTTGCAGCAGCTGGAGCAGAAGGTGGAGCAGCAGCAGAAGAGAAAGATGAGTTCGATGTAGAATTAGTTTCTGCAGGAGCAGCTAAGGTTAAAGTTATCAAAGTTGTTCGTGAAGTAACAGGACTTGGACTGAAAGAAGCTAAAGCATTAGTTGACGAAGCTCCAAAGGTAATCAAAGAAGGCGCTTCTAAAGCTGAGGCTGAGGAAATCAAGACTAAACTTGAAGCAGAAGGTGCTGAAGTTAACCTTAAATAATTCGAGTTTGATTGAATTATCAGGGCATTCCGGTGACGGGATGCCCTTTCGTATTATGTAGCAAAACATCCAAAAAGAACAGGAGAATGTGGTTCCGTCAGGTGGATGCTGGATATAAGAAAGAGTCCGCAGTGTAGATTTTTTCTTATGTTCAGCAACACCGGAGGAGTCTTGGGAAAAATTGAAAAAATAGTATATATTTGCTTGACATACTTGACAAGCTTATGCTATAGTAAAAAATGCGCTATTGTGGATAGTTATGCCATGATTTCGTATAAAAAACAGCAAAAATACGTTGTTTTTGAGACTCTGCAAGTTATATGGGCGGTAAAAAGCCCAGCCAGAAAAATAAATGAGGAGTGAAACGTCAATATGGAGAAAAACAGAATTCGTCCTATTAAAAGCGGAAAAAGTTCACGAATGAGTTATGCCCGACAGAAAGAAGTCGTTCAGATGCCTAACTTGATCGAAGTTCAGACAGATTCTTACAAGTGGTTTCTGGATGAAGGGTTAAATGAAGTGTTCGATGACATTTCCCCAATTACAGACTACAGTGGAAAATTAAGCCTGGATTTCGTAGATTTTACTTTGTGTGAGAATGAAGTGAAATATACGATCGATGAGTGTAAAGAACGTGATGCAACATATGCAGCACCTCTGAAAGTCAAAGTAAGACTTCACAATAAAGAGACAGATGAAATCAATGAGCATGAGATCTTTATGGGAGATCTGCCGCTGATGACAAGAACAGGTACCTTTGTGATCAATGGTGCGGAACGTGTTATCGTCAGCCAGTTAGTTCGTTCTCCTGGTATCTATTATGCTATTGCACATGATAAATTAGGTAAAAAACTGTATTCAGCTACCGTAATCCCGAACCGTGGAGCGTGGCTGGAGTATGAGACGGATTCCAATGACGTTTTCTATGTACGTGTAGATAGAACAAGAAAGGTACCGATTACTGTGTTGATTCGTGCATTGGGAATCGGTACAAATCCAGAGATCATTGAACTCTTCGGAGAAGAGCCAAAGATCCTGGCAAGTTTTGAGAAAGATGCTGCAACGAATTATCAGGAAGGACTTCTGGAATTATATAAGAAGATCCGTCCGGGTGAACCTCTGGCAGTAGACAGTGCTGAAAGTCTGATCACAAGTATGTTCTTTGATCCGAGACGTTATGATCTTGCAAAAGTAGGACGTTACAAGTTCAATAAGAAGCTTGCGTTAAAGAATCGTATCAGCGGTCAGGTTCTGGCAGAAGATGTTGCAAGCCCGATGACAGGCGAGGTTCTGGCAGAAGCAGGAACCAAGATCACAAGAGAACTGGCTTCCGCAATCCAGAACAATGCAGTTCCATATGTATGGATCAGCGTAGAAGAGACAGAACGACCGATCAAGGTACTTTCAAATATGATGGTTGACCTTGACGCAGTCGTTGATGTTGATCCGGAAGAAGTAGGGGTTACGGAGCAGGTATACTATCCTGTACTTGCAGGAATCCTGGAAGAGACAGCCGGAGACATTGATGAATTAAAAGACGCGATCAAGAGAGATATTCACGATCTGATTCCAAAGCATATCACAAAAGAAGATATCTTAGCTTCTATTAACTACAATATGCACCTGGAATACGGTATCGGAACTGATGATGATATCGACCACCTGGGTAACAGACGTATCCGTTCTGTAGGTGAGCTGCTTCAGAATCAGTACAGAATCGGTCTTTCCCGTCTGGAAAGAGTGGTTCGTGAAAGAATGACAACACAGGATATGGAGGGTATTTCTCCACAAGCCGGTAACTGCAGCAGTGAAAGAGTTCTTCGGATCTTCCCAGCTGTCACAGTTCATGGATCAGAACAACCCGCTTGGTGAGCTGACTCATAAGAGACGTCTTTCAGCGTTAGGACCTGGTGGTCTGTCAAGAGACCGTGCCGGATTCGAGGTTCGAGACGTACACTACTCTCACTACGGAAGAATGTGTCCTGTAGAGACACCAGAAGGACCTAACATCGGTCTGATCAACTCCCTTGCAAGTTATGCAAGAATTAATGAATATGGATTTATCGAGGCTCCGTATCGTAAGATCAACCACGATGATCCGACAAACCCGATAGTTACAGATGAAGTTGTATACATGACAGCAGATGAAGAAGATAACTACCATGTAGCACAGGCGAACGAACAGTTAGACGAAGAAGGACACTTCGTACGTAAGAACGTATCTGGTCGTTATCGTGAAGAGACACAGGAATATGAAAGAAGAATGTTCGATTATATGGACGTATCTCCTAAGATGGTGTTCTCTGTTGCTACAGCCTTAATCCCATTCCTTCAAAATGACGATGCGAACCGTGCCCTGATGGGATCAAACATGCAGCGTCAGGCAGTACCGCTTCTGTTCACAGAAGCTCCTGCAGTAGGAACTGGTATGGAAGAAAAAGCAGCCGTTGACTCCGGTGTATGTGTAGTTGCTGAAGAAGGTGGTACAGTTGAACGTTCTACTTCTACAGAGATTACAGTTCGTCAGGACGACGGAAAACTGAAAAAATATAAATTAACAAAATTCCAGAGAAGTAACCAGAGCAACTGCTATAACCAGAGACCGATCGTCTTCAAGGGCGACAGAGTAGAAAAAGGTGAGGTTATCGCAGACGGACCATCTACATCAAATGGTGAACTTGGTCTTGGTAAGAACCCACTGATCGGATTCATGACATGGGAAGGTTACAACTACGAGGATGCCGTTCTGTTAAGTGAAAGACTGGTACAGGATGATGTGTATACTTCTATTCATATCGAGGAATATGAAGCAGAAGCACGTGATACAAAGCTTGGACCAGAAGAGATCACACGAGACATCCCGGGTGTCGGTGATGATGCACTGAAGAATCTGGATGAAAGAGGAATCATCCGTGTCGGAGCTGAGGTTCGTGCCGGAGATATCCTGGTAGGTAAGGTTACTCCTAAGGGAGAGACAGAACTTACAGCCGAAGAAAGACTGCTTCGTGCGATCTTCGGTGAGAAAGCCCGTGAAGTAAGAGATACTTCCCTGAAAGTACCTCACGGAGAATATGGTATTGTAGTAGATGCCAAGGTATTTACAAGAGAAGGCGGAGACGAGATGTCACCGGGAGTTAACCAGTCAGTCCGTATCTACATCGCTCAGAAGAGAAAGATCTCTGTTGGTGATAAGATGGCCGGACGTCACGGTAACAAGGGTGTCGTTTCCCGTGTACTTCCTGTAGAAGATATGCCGTTCCTTCCGAACGGACGTCCTCTGGACATCGTACTGAACCCACTGGGTGTGCCTTCACGTATGAATATCGGTCAGGTCCTGGAGATTCACCTGTCCCTGGCTGCAAAGGCACTTGGATTCAATATCGCAACTCCTGTATTCGACGGAGCAAACGAGATTGATATTATGGATACTCTTGATCTGGCTAATGACTATGTCAACTTAAGCTGGGAAGAGTTTGAAGCAAAACATAAAGAAGAACTTCTTCCGGAAGTACTGCAGTATCTGTCAGACAACAGAGAACACAGAAAACTCTGGAAAGGTGTTCCGCTTTCAAGAGATGGTAAGGTCCGCCTGCGTGACGGACGTACGGGTGAGTACTTTGACAGCCCGGTAACCATCGGACACATGCATTACCTGAAACTGCACCACTTGGTAGACGACAAGATCCATGCACGTTCTACAGGTCCTTACTCACTGGTTACACAGCAGCCATTAGGAGGAAAGGCTCAGTTCGGTGGACAGCGTTTCGGAGAGATGGAGGTATGGGCACTGGAAGCTTATGGTGCATCATACACACTGCAGGAAATCCTGACTGTGAAGTCAGATGATGTCATCGGACGTGTGAAGACTTACGAAGCAATCATCAAGGGTGAGAACATTCCTGAACCAGGAATTCCGGAATCATTCAAGGTATTGCTCAAAGAGTTACAGTCACTCGGACTGGACGTACGTGTTTTACGTGATGACAATACAGAAGTGGAGATCATGGAAACTTCCGATATGGGAGAGACAGATTTCCGTTCTCTGATCGAGGGAGACAGAAGATATCGTAATGATGACGACGAAGACTTTGGTAAACACGGATACAGCAAACAGGAATTCCAGGGTGAAGAACTGGTTGATGTAGAAGATGAACCAGAATCAGACGATGATTTCGATATGAACTTTGAAGAAAATGATGACTATGATTTCGGCGATTCATCTGACGATGAATAGGAAGGGGTCCAAAGTATGCCAGAAAATAATAAGGAACAAACTTATCAGCCAATGACTTTTGATGCGATCAAGATCGGTTTGGCATCACCTGAAAAGATTCTGGAATGGTCTAAAGGAGAAGTTACCAAACCAGAGACCATCAACTATAGAACTTTAAAACCAGAAAAAGACGGACTGTTCTGCGAAAAGATCTTCGGACCAAGCAAGGACTGGGAGTGCCACTGTGGAAAGTATAAGAAGATCCGCTATAAAGGTGTGGTCTGCGACCGTTGTGGTGTTGAAGTAACAAAAGCAAGTGTACGTCGTGAGCGCATGGGCCATATCGCCCTTGCCGCTCCGGTATCACACATCTGGTACTTCAAGGGAATTCCAAGCCGTATGGGACTGATCCTGGATCTGTCCCCGAGAACTCTGGAAAAAGTACTGTACTTCGCTTCTTATATCGTACTGGATAAGGGCGAGTCAGACCTGATGTACAAACAGGTATTATCAGAGGCTGAGTATCAGGAAGCAAGAGAAAAATGGGGAAGCGCATTCCGTGTAGGAATGGGTGCAGAATCCATCAAAGAGCTTCTTGAGAACATTGATCTTGAGAAAGAATATACAGAACTGACAGAAGGCCTGAAGGGTGCAACCGGACAGAAACGTGCAAGAATCGTAAAACGTCTGGAAGTAGTAGAAGCTTTCCGTGAGTCTGGTAACAAACCAGAATGGATGATCATGACAAATATCCCGGTTATCCCGCCGGATCTTCGTCCAATGGTACAGCTGGATGGCGGACGTTTGCAACATCTGACCTGAATGATCTGTACAGAAGAATCATCAACAGAAATAACCGTCTGAGACGTCTTCTTGAATTAGGCGCTCCGGACATTATTGTTAGAAACGAAAAGAGAATGCTTCAGGAAGCTGTAGATGCCCTGATCGACAACGGCCGCCGCGGACGTCCGGTAACAGGACCTGGTAACAGAGCACTGAAATCTCTTTCTGACATGCTGAAAGGTAAGTCTGGACGTTTCCGTCAGAATCTGCTTGGTAAGCGTGTTGACTACTCTGGACGTTCCGTTATCGTCGTAGGACCGGAACTTAAGATCTGCCAAAAGAAATGGCAATCGAGCTGTTCAAACCATTTGTTATGAAAGAACTGGTTCAGAACGGAACAGCACACAATATTAAAAATGCTAAGAAGATGGTAGAAAGACTTCAGCCGGAAGTATGGGACGTTCTGGAAGAAGTAATCAAAGAGCATCCGGTTATGTTGAACCGTGCTCCTACACTGCACAGACTTGGTATCCAGGCATTCGAGCCAATCCTTGTAGAAGGTAAGGCTATCAAGCTTCATCCACTGGTTTGTACAGCGTTCAACGCCGACTTCGACGGAGACCAGATGGCTGTCCATCTTCCACTTTCCGTAGAAGCACAGGCAGAGTGCCGTTTCTTACTTCTGTCACCAAACAACTTACTGAAACCGTCTGATGGTGGTCCGGTAGCCGTTCCTTCGCAGGATATGGTACTTGGTATCTACTATCTGACTCAGGAGCGTCCTGGTGCCAAGGGAGAAGGTATGATCTTCAAGAGCTTTAACGAAGCACTGCTTGCTTATGAGAATGCTGCCGTAACACTTCACTCACGTGTAAAAGTACGTGTGTCTAAGAAGATGGCAGACGGAACAGTGAAGACAGGAACTGTAGAATCTACAGTCGGACGTTTCATGTTCAATGAGATCATTCCACAGGATCTTGGATTTGTAGACCGTGAAGTAGAAGGAAATGAACTGCTTCTGGAAGTTGATTTCCATGTAGGAAAGAAACAGCTGAAACAGATCCTTGAGAAAGTTATCAATACACATGGAGCTACTGCAACTGCAGAAGTACTTGACCATGTAAAGGCTATGGGTTACAAGCTTTCAACAAGAGCTGCCATGACCGTATCTATTTCTGACATGACGGTACCTCCGCAGAAACCGGAGATGATCAAGAATGCTCAGGATACTGTAGATAAGATTACAAAGAACTTCAAGCGTGGTCTCATCACAGAAGAAGAAAGATATAAAGAAGTCGTAGAGACATGGAAAGCAACTGACGATGCCCTTACAAAGGCACTGCTTGACGGTCTTGATAAATATAACAACATCTTCATGATGGCCGATTCCGGAGCCCGTGGATCTGACAAACAGATCAAACAGCTTGCTGGTATGCGTGGCTTGATGGCCGATACAACAGGTCATACGATCGAGCTGCCAATCAAGTCAAACTTCCGTGAAGGTCTTGACGTACTGGAGTACTTCATGTCTGCACATGGAGCTCGAAAAGGTATGTCCGATACGGCTCTTCGTACAGCCGATTCCGGATACCTGACAAGACGTCTGGTAGATGTATCACAGGAGCTGATCATCCACGAAGTAGACTGTGCTAAACCGGGAGCACCGATTCCGGGAATGTATGTAAAAGCATTCATGGATGGAAACGAAGTTATCGAAAGCTTACAGGATCGTATCACAGGACGTTATATCTGTGAGAACATCGTAGATAAAGATGGAAATATCCTTGTAAAGGCAAATCATATGGTTACTCCTAAACGTGCAGAACTCATCTGCAAGAAGGGTGTTGACGAGAAGGGTGAGCCGCTGACACAGATTAAGATCCGTACAATCCTTACATGCCGTTCACACAGCGGTGTATGTGCAAAATGTTACGGAGCCAACATGGCAACAGGTGAGCCGGTACAGGTTGGTGAAGCTGTCGGAATCATCGCCGCACAGTCAATCGGAGAACCTGGTACACAGCTGACTATGAGAACATTCCATAGTGGTGGTGTAGCCGGTGGAGATATCACACAGGGTCTTCCTCGTGTCGAAGAGCTTTTCGAGGCAAGAAAGCCTAAGGGACTTGCAATCATCACTGAGATCGCAGGAACTGCTAACTTAAACGATACGAAGAAGAAACGTGAGATCATCGTTACAAATAGAGAAACAGGCGAATCCAAAGCATATCTGATCCCTTATGGATCACGTATCAAAGTAGCTGACGGAGCTGAGCTGGAAGCCGGTGACGAACTGACAGAAGGTAGTGTAAATCCACACGATATCCTGAGAATCAAAGGACTTCGTGCCGTACAGGATTACATGATTCAGGAAGTTCAGAGAGTATACCGTCTGCAGGGTGTAGAAATCAACGATAAGCATATCGAGGTTATCGTTCGTCAGATGCTGAAGAAGATCCGTATTGAAGAGTCCGGAGACACAGAATTCCTTCCGGGAACAAATGTTGACAGACTTGAATTTGAGGATGTAAATGAAGCTCTGGAAGCAGAAGGTAAAGAACCTGCAACAGGTGAGGAGATCATCATGGGTATTACAAAAGCTTCCCTTGCTACAAATTCATTCCTGTCAGCCGCTTCATTCCAGGAGACAACAAAAGTCCTGACAGAAGCTGCTATCAAGGGTAAAGTCGATCCGCTGGTAGGTCTGAAAGAGAACGTTATCATCGGTAAACATATCCCTGCCGGAACAGGTATGAGAAAGTACCGTGACATCAAGCTGAACACAGAGATGAAAATGGAAGACGAACTGGACTTTGAAGATGATTTTGATTTTGAATTCGGAGATGCAGAAGAGATGAATCAGGAGATCACTCTTGCTGAAGGAACAGAAGAAACTGCAGAAGATCTCGCAGAAGAGACTGTTGCTGTATCTGAAGATGAGGAATAAAATATAGTCTATATAAAGAAAGTGTCTGCACTGAAAAGTGCGGATGCTTTCTTTTTTTGTTGCGCTTATATATTGAAAAGTCTGTTACTGACGGATAATTCAATGATTTGAAGATATTGATAGCTTTTACCATTATTTGAATATATAAATTGACTTTTATATTCAGAAAGTCTATAATAAAACAGTAACAGATTCTGTCAACATTTAAGAAAGGTTGGGGTACTATTATGGATCAAGGTAAACTTACAAGAGTATTAAAATCAATGGAGGAGCATGAAGTTCCACAGATGATCGTTTCTGACCCGGTTGCGATCTTCTATCTGACAGGAAAATGGATTTTCCCAGGAGAAAGACTTCTGGCACTGTATCTGAATGTGAACGGAAACCACAAAATGGTAATCAACAAATTATTCCCACAGGAGTCAGATCTTGGCGTAGATCTTATCTACTATGATGATATCGAAGACGGAGTAGAGATCTTAAGCAGATATGTAGAAAAAGACAAAACAATGGGAATCGACAAGACATGGCCTTCAAAATTCCTTATTCGTCTGCAGGAGTTAGGCGGAGGAAGCAAATTCGTGAACGGATCTCCGATCATCGACTATATCCGTATGGTAAAAGATGAGAAAGAAAAAGATCTCATGAGAAAATCTTCTAAGTTAAATGACATTGCTATGGAAAAGATCATTCCATGGGTAGCAAAGGGATTAACTGAGAAAGAATTAAATGCTAAGATGCGTGAAATCTACAAAGAAATCGGATGCGAAGATGTATCATTCGATCCAATCACAGCATATGGACATGGTGCTGCAGATCCACATCACGTAACAGATGATTCCAAAGGAAAACGCGGAGACTGCGTAATCCTTGATATCGGTGGATTCAAAGATAACTATGCATCAGATATGACAAGAACTGTATTTATCGGTGAAGTATCTGACCGTGCAAAAGAGATCTATGATATCGTAGTAGAAGCAAACAGACGTGGTATCGAAGCTGCAAAACCAGGAAACAGAATGTGCGATGTTGACCTTGCTGCAAGAAATTACATCGAGGAAAAAGGATTTGGTGAGTATTTCACACACAGAACAGGACATTCTATCGGACTTGAGGATCACGAATTCGGTGATGTATCATCTGTTAACACAGATATCATCAAGGTTGGACAGTGCTTCTCAGTAGAGCCGGGAATCTATCTTCCAGATGAGAACATCGGTGTTCGTATCGAAGACCTCGTAATCATCACAGAAGACGGATGCGAAGTACTGAATGACTTCACAAAAGATCTGATTGTTGTACCAGAAGAGTAGAAGATAAGAAGATGCATGCTGTTAGAACATAGTGGATTGCATAAAAGATAGAAAACAAATTAGAAATAATGTGAATGAAGAGCAGTAGAACTGAAAGAAGTTTTACTGCTCTTTTGGGTATACCAAATGAGCCGTTTTGTTTACATCACTCTGATAATGTGTTAAAATATCGACAAACATTATTATCGATAATCATTTACAGGAGGGAACCAAAATGACAAGAGATGAGGCATATGCAATCTTAACAAAATATATGAAAGGTGAACATTACATCACACATTCTCTGGCAGTAGAAGCAATCATGAAAGGACTCGCCAAACGTCTTGCACCGGATGAAGTGGAATACTGGGGCATTGCAGGACTTCTGCACGATCTGGATGAGGAGCAGTGTGACTGGCAGCATGATCTGAGTGTGCACGGACCAACATCTGTAGAGATTTTGAAGAAAGAAGGAATCGATGATCCGGTACTTTTCGGAGCCATCTGCGCGCATAATCCGAAAAGCGGGGTAAAGGCAAAGACGAAGATCCAGTATGCACTTCTCGCAGCAGATCCGATGAGCGGATTCTTAAAGGCTGTTGCACAGATCTATCCGGATAAAAAGATTGCCAGTGTAAAGCGCAAATCTGTATTAAAACGATTTAATGAAGCAAGATTTGCAAAAGGAGCGAATCGTGATTACATGGAAAGTATAGAGTTTACGGGATTGATGCTGGAAGATCTGATCGATATCGGACTGGAAGAAATGTGTGCAATCTCTGATGAACTGGGACTGTAAATAGCGGAATTTACAGAGGGAAGAGAAGAACATTCCTGTCTGGGTATAGAGTAATGAAACTGGTGCTGTAAGGTTGTTCATTCCTTACAGCACCAGTTTATGTTACAACAGTTGTGATATTTTATTCGTAGCGTTCGTCGATGACACGTTTTGTCTTCTTCTCACTTCTAGGTAATAATCCGATCTCAACAACCTTGACCAGAGGGGTGAATCCAATACGGCTCTTAACCTTAGAAGAAATTCGTTTTGCAAGATCCAGGAAGTCAACGGTACCGTTTGTCTCAACATAGATACGCATAGTGTCTTTTCCGTCCAGATGAGAGATACGGATCTGGTATTCACTGGATACCTCCGGAAATTCTTTTAAAATTTCTTCGATCTGTGCAGGGAATACATTGACACCCTTGATCTTCATCATGTCATCGGTACGGCCCATGATCGTATCAAGACGCGGGAATTTACTTCCGCAAGGGCAGTCGCCCGGAATGATACGGGAAAGGTCATGTGTACGGTAACGGATAAGAGGGGCTCCTTCTTTTACCAGTGTTGTAATAACAATCTCTCCGAGTTCTCCATCCGGCAGGACTTCTCCGGTCGCAGGATCGATAATCTCGATATAGATATAATCATCCCAGTAGTGCATACCGCAGTCATGTGAACAGCTGATACCGATACCTGGTCCGTAGATTTCTGTCAGTCCATAGATGTCATAGATTTCGATGCCAAGTTCATCGATGATACGTTTACGCATCTTTTCGCCCCAGCGCTCAGAACCGATGATTCCTTTCTTGAGATGAATCTTATCTTTGATGCCTCGTTTCTCGATCTCCTCAGCCAGAAGCAGCGCATATGAAGAAGTGGAACCAAGAACGGTTGTCTTCATGTCCATCATCATCTGAAGCTGCTTATCTGTGTTCCCAGGTCCCATAGGGATGACCATACTTCCTAATTTCTCGGCACCAGCCTGGAATCCGATCCCGGCAGTCCAGAGACCATATCCGGGAGTGATCTGGATACGGTCCATATTTGTCATGCCGGCCATCTTATAGCAGCGTTTGAACATTACAGCCCAATCATCCACATCTTTCTGTGTGTAAGGAATGATGACCGGAAGACCCGTCGTACCGGAAGAAGAATGGATTCTTACAATCTTTTCTTCCGGAGCAGTCATCAGTCCAAGTGGGTAGGCATTTCTCAGATCATTTTTCTCGGAGAATGGTAGCTTCTGGAAATCCTCGGCTGACTGGATGCTGGTAATTCCGGCTTCTTCTAATTTCTTTCCATAGAAACTTTCTGCTTTCAGAAGAGCCTGGATCTGTTGGTTAACTTGTGTGATCTGTTTTTCGGAAATCTGCATATGTATATCCTCGTCTTTCTTTTGGTCCTTTCCTGCGCATACTGCTCTGTGCAGGAGCGTTCATTATATGTCATAATTTAATGCCTTGAGATTCATTTTGTGAAATTTTTCAGGCAGTGTCTGCTTCATAATATCCTCTATTTCATAAATGGTAAAATCAAGTACTCCGGTACGGATAGCGGCACCGAGAAGTACCATATTCAGTACTTTAGAGGAACCGATATCGGCACAGGCCTGATCCGCATTTACCAGAGTGAGATTGGAAACATTTGCTTTCAAATATTCCAGCATCTGTGGGGCATCATAATCGGATCCACTTAAGGTTGCTGTGACCGGTTTTACGGCACGGGTACTTACGATTACGTGTCCGCCGGCCTTCAGATAAGGAAGCATCCGGACTGTCTCTCCGGGCTCAAAACCAATGATGAGATTGGCAGTACCGGTTTTGATCATCGGAGAATATAAGTCTTTGCCCATGCGAAGGTGGCTGAATACACTTCCTCCGCGCTGAGCCATACCGATGGTCTCGGCACTCATAACAGGAATATCTTTACTCATTGCTGCGGCTGCGAGGAGTTTAGATGCGAGAACAGTTCCCTGTCCGCCGACTCCGCAGAGGATGACATTTTTCTGATTATTCATGGTCATCACCTCCTGTAATAGCAGTAACCGGGCAGATCTGGCTGCAGAGTCTGCATCCGGTACACATGGAACTGTCGATGCATACATTGCCATTGTTTATCACGATGGCAGGACATCCAAGCTCTTTAATACATTTCTTACATCCAATGCATTTATCAGAAGAAATATGGAGCGGTGCATCCGGCTTTGAGACAGCAATACAAGGCGATTTGAAAATGATGGCTTTTACACCTGGTTTTTCTGCCATTTTCTGAACACACGATACGGATGCATCCAGATCCAGCGGATTTACCGTTTCCACTTCTGTTACACCGATTCCGTGAAGAACCTGTTCAATGTTGATCTTTTGTACGATTTCACCCATGACAGTACGTCCTGTTCCGGGATGCGGCTGATGTCCGGTCATGGCGGTGGTAGAATTATCCAGTACGATCAGGACCATGTCAGCTTGGTTGTAAACGGCATTGACAACGCCGGTGATCGCGGAGGCGAAGAATGTGGAATCTCCGACGAAAGCGAAACACGTGGTGTCCGGCTCGACTTTCCCGACACCCTGGGCAATGTTCAGTCCGGCTCCCATACAGAGACAGGTGTCGACCATATCAAGCGGCATAGCGTTGCCAAGAGTATAACATCCGATATCACCACAGAAAATCGACTTCTTTCCTTTCATGGCTTTTTTGACTGCATAGAAAGAAGCTCTGTGAGGACATCCGGCGCAAAGTACCGGTGGACGGATCGGAAGTGCCGGCGGCTCTGGAAACTCAGGTGTGACAGTGCCGGTCAGACCAAGAAAAGTATTAATATATGAAGTTACACTGTCTCTGGTGTTTTCACCTGCACAGGCGGTGTGTCCGCTGAGTTTTCCGTAAATCTTAGCCGGAAGGTGATATTTTCCACATATATAGATCAGCTCACGTTCGATAACAGGATCCAGTTCTTCCAGACAGAGAACTTCATCCAGTCCGGTCAGAAATTCGACTGCCAGTTTTTCCGGAAATGGATGCGGGGTAGCGACTTTTAATGTTTTTATCATGCCGCTGTTTTTCATTGTTTCCATTGCATACGTATAGCTGATGCCGCCGGTGGCAATCCCTTTCTTTGATTCTTTGAAAGTCTCACAGGATGGATGAATCCTGTTCTTCTCATAAGAAGAAAAAACAGTGGCTAATTCCTGGTTACGTGCTTCTATCTTCTGATGATTCATGAAGGATAATTTTGGAAAGATGACCCAGCGTCTGGAATCTTTGATAAAGCCATCCGGCTGGTGATGAATATATTCTGTTTTATCCTTTACCATAATAGATGCATAGCCATGACAGACTCTTGTGGTTGGACGTAAGAATACCGGAGTGCCATATTTCTCGGAGTATTCAAAGGCTTCCTGAATCATCTCGTAGGCTTCCTGGGAAGAAGACGGATCGAAACAAGGCAGCTTTGAAAATCTGGAGAAATGCCGGGTGTCCTGTTCGGTCTGGGATGAGATCGGACCTGGATCGTCAGCGACAAGGATGACCATTCCGCCCTTGATTCCGACATATTCCAGGCTCATCAAAGGATCAGATGCGACATTTAATCCAACCTGTTTCATTGTTACCATAGATCTTGCACCGGCATATGAAGCACCGGCGGCAAGTTCCATTGCAGCTTTTTCGTTAACAGACCATTCTACATAGACGTCATCGGGACGATGCTTTGCTACAGTCTCGATAACTTCGGTAGAAGGTGTACCGGGATAACCTGCGACAACATTGACTCCTGCGGCAACTGCACCAAGAGCAATAGCGGCATTTCCCATTAAAAATTCTTTATGCATAGAATCACCTCAATTGTTCAAATTCATTATTAAATCGTCATGCGTTTAAAAGGAACTGTCAGTTGCCAAAGCATCCGTAATGAGCTGACAGTGGCAGGTCAAGCCGGTGACAGGTCCTGTAGATAGTATAATATGTTCAACTGAGAAAAGCAATCTTTTGGTAACGCGATAAAGTGTAAAAGTAAATATTTTCTTTTAGTTGCAGACGGGATATGATAAAATAATACCATTAGACAGATAAATAAGAGAAAACTGGCGGCTGCCGGATAAAAGAGGTTTATAATATGAAAAAATATGATTATTTAGTAGTGGGTTCAGGACTGTATGGGGCAGTATTTGCGTATGAAGCAAAGAAAGCAGGAAAAAACGTTCTGGTAATTGATAAACGTCCGAATATCGCAGGAAATGTATATACGGAAGAAGTTGAAAAGATCCATGTGCATAAATATGGCGCACATATTTTCCATACAAATAATAAAAAGGTATGGAATTACATCACACAGTTTGCAGAATTTAACCGTTTTACGAATTCACCGGTGGCGAATTACAAAGGAGAGTTATATTCGCTTCCTTTTAATATGTACACATTCAATAAAATGTGGGGTGTAGTGACACCGGATGAAGCAAAGGCGAAGATTGAGGAACAGAAGAAGGAAATCACCGGAGAACCGGAGAATCTGGAAGAACAGGCGATTTCACTGGTAGGACGTGACATTTATGAAAAGCTGATCAAAGGTTATACCGAAAAGCAGTGGGGACGTGACTGTACAGAACTTCCATCGTTTATCATCAAGAGACTTCCGGTCCGTCTGACATTTGATAATAACTATTTTAATGCACTGTATCAGGGAATTCCAGTTGGAGGATATACAAAGATGGTTGCCAATCTTCTGGAGGGAATTGAAGTCCGTCTGAACACAGAGTATCTGGAGAAGAAAGAAGAACTGGATGCGCTCGCAGAAAAAGTTGTCTATACCGGACCGATTGATGCGTATTTTGGATATAAACTTGGAACACTGGAATACCGTTCTGTAAGATTTGAGACGGAACTGCTGGATCAGCCGAACTTCCAGGGAAATGCTGCCGTGAATTATACAGACAGAGAGACGCCTTGGACCCGTATCATCGAGCACAAATGGTTTGAATTCGGAAAAGATTCTGATGGAAATGATATCCCGAAGACGGTGATCAGCCGTGAATATAGTTCGGAATGGAAGCTGGGTGATGAACCATATTATCCGGTAAATGATGAAAAAAACGGGGCTCTTTATGCAGAATACAAAGAACTGGCGGAAAAAGAAGAAAGGATCGTCTTTGGAGGCCGTCTTGGAGAGTATAAGTATTATGATATGGATGCAGTAATCGCTTCCGCACTGGATCTGTGTGAAAAAGAGCTTGGAATTACAGTTGAATAAGGATTTGTAATAGAAAGTACGTATATGTCTGGGGTGTTGTCTTTGCACATATGCGTACTTTTTTGCCACTTTTGCTTGAACTTGTGCCCAATACCAACTATAATGGGGGCAGTTACTTGATAAGGAAATGGCGAAAAAATATAAAATTTTAGGAGAATAAATATGGGAAGATATTTCGGAACAGATGGTTTCCGTGGAGAAGCCAACAATAATTTGACTGCAGATCATGCATATAAGATTGGAAGATTTCTTGGATGGTATTATGGGGAACTGAAACGTAAAAACGACGATGAGACACCGGCACGTATTGTGATCGGAAAGGATACCAGACGTTCCAGCTACATGTTCGAGTACACACTGGTAGGCGGTCTGGTTGCATCGGGAGCAGATGCTTACCTGCTTCATGTTACAACAACGCCATCAGTCGCTTATGTGGCAAGAACGGATGAATTTGACTGTGGAATCATGATCTCTGCCAGTCATAATCCGTATTACGACAACGGAATCAAGCTGATCAATGGTAACGGCGAGAAGATGGATGAAGGAACGATCGCTCTGGTAGAAGATTATCTGGATGGCAGACTGGAAGTATTTGGGGAAAAATATGAAGAGATTCCATTTGCACATACATCAAAGATCGGGCGTACGGTGGACTATGTATCAGGAAGAAATCGTTACATTGGCTATCTGATCTCGCTTGGACTTTATTCTTTCAAGGGTGTCAAAGTCGGACTGGACTGTGCGAACGGAAGTTCATGGAATCTGGCAAAGTCTGTATTTGATGCACTTGGAGCAAAGACTTATGTGATCAATGCGGAGCCGGACGGAACGAATATCAATAATAATGCAGGTTCTACACATATCGGCGGTCTGCAGAAATATGTTATTGAGAATGGTCTGGATGTCGGATTTGCTTACGACGGAGATGCTGACAGATGTCTCTGTGTAGACGAAAAAGGTAATCTGGTAGACGGAGATGCGATCCTTTACATTTATGGAAAATATATGAAAGAACGTGGAAAGCTGGAGAATAATACAGTTGTTACGACGGTTATGTCCAACTTTGGATTATATAAGGCATTTGACGAAGCCGGAATCGGTTATGCGAAGACGGCAGTCGGTGATAAATATGTATATGAATATATGACAAATAACGGATGTATTCTCGGTGGGGAACAGTCCGGTCACATTATATTCTCAAAATACGCTTCTACCGGAGATGGTATTCTTACCAGTCTTAAGATGATGGAAGTAATGATGGCAAGAAAGAAGAAGATGAGTGAACTGATGGAAGGACTTCATATCTATCCACAGGTGCTTGTAAATGTACGTGTGACAGATAAGAAGGCTGCCCAGGACGATGCAGATGTGCAGGCAGCAGTAAAGGCTGTAACAGAAGCTCTTGGCGATACCGGACGTATTCTTGTGCGCGAATCAGGAACAGAGCCGCTTCTTCGTGTTATGGTAGAGGCTGAGACAGAAGAAATCTGCAAGAAATACGTAGACCAGGTGGTTGAGGTCGTAAAGGCAAAAGGATATGTTGCGGGTTAAGCGTAGAACCGGATGCATATGTAATAGAGAAAACAGAGAAGAATAGACTTATAGAAAGAATATACAGGGAGAAAATATATTATGTGTGGAATTGTAGGATTTACAGGTGAACACCAGGCTGCACCAATCTTATTGGATGGTCTGTCGAAACTGGAATATCGTGGATATGACTCGGCGGGAATTGCTGTACGTGACGGCTCTTCAGATGTAGAAGTCATTAAAGCAAAAGGCAGACTAAAAGTATTGGCTGAAAAGACCAACGGGGGAGAAAGTGTAAAAGGATCTTGCGGTATCGGTCATACAAGATGGGCAACGCATGGCGAACCTTCTGAGAATAATGCACATCCGCATTCCAGCGATGATGGAAATGTAGTAGCTGTTCACAATGGTATCATTGAAAATTATCAGGAGCTGAAGGATAAACTTATCCGTAAGGGGTATACATTCTATTCTGAGACAGACACAGAAGTTGCAGTAAAACTGATCGATTATTATTATAAAAAATATGAAGGAACTCCGGTGGATGCGATCAATCATGCACTGGTACGTATCCGTGGATCTTATGCGCTGGCAATCATGTTCAAGGATTATCCGGAAGAAATCTATGTGGCAAGAAAAGACAGTCCGATGATCCTTGGTATTGCAAACGGAGAATCTTATATCGGTTCCGATGTTCCGGCAATCCTGAAGTATACAAGGGATGTATATTATATCGGTAATCAGGAGATGGCACGTGTCCGCAAAGGTGAGATCACATTCTACAATCTTGATGGTGAAGAGATCGAGAAAGAACTGAAGACAGTGGAATGGGATGCAGAGGCAGCAGAAAAATCCGGATACGAGCATTTCATGATCAAAGAGATCCATGAGCAGCCAAAGGCAGTTTCAGATACACTGAACTCCGTTATAAAAGATGGAGCGATCGATCTTTCAGAAGTCGGACTTTCGGAAGAAGAGATTAAAGAGATCAGCCAGATTTATATCGTAGCATGTGGATCTGCATACCATGTCGGAGTGGCAGCACAGTATGTCATGGAAGACCTGGCAAGAATTCCGGTACGTGTAGAGCTTGCATCAGAATTCCGTTACCGTAATCCGATACTTGATCCGAAAGGGCTGGTTGTCATCATCAGCCAGTCAGGAGAGACAGCAGACAGTCTGGCAGCGCTCAGAGAATCAAAGAAGCAGGGCGTAAAGACACTTGGTATTGTCAATGTAATCGGTTCGTCTATTGCGAGAGAAGCAGATAATGTATTCTATACACTGGCAGGACCAGAGATCGCAGTTGCGACAACAAAAGCATACAGCACACAGCTGATCGCATCTTATACACTGGCAATCCAGTTTGCCAAGATCAGAAGCCAGATCACAGAAGAACAGTATGCAGGGTATATCGAAGAACTGCAGACGATTCCGGATAAGATCGGCAGGATCATTGAAGACAAAGAAAGAATTCAGTGGTTTGCGTCAAAACAGGTAAATGCAAAAGATATTTTCTTCATCGGACGTGGAATCGATTATGCGATTTCCCTGGAGGGAAGTCTTAAGATGAAAGAGATCAGCTATATTCACTCTGAGGCGTATGCAGCAGGAGAATTAAAGCACGGAACAATTTCCCTGATCGAAGACGGTACACTGGTCATCGGAGTACTGACACAGCCGCAATTATATGAAAAGACACTGAGCAACATGGTAGAGTGCAAGAGCCGTGGTGCATATCTGATGGGACTTACAACATTTGGACATTATAATATTGAAGAGAATGCAGACTTCTCTGTATATATTCCAAAGACAGATCCTCATTTTGCAACATCACTTGCGGTTATTCCACTTCAGCTGCTGGGATATTATGTATCCGTAGCGAAAGGACTGGATGTAGATAAACCGAGAAACCTTGCAAAGAGCGTAACAGTAGAATAATGACAGAAAGAAACTGCAAAGTCGTTGCAGACGGCGGAATTTATGCAGGATGAAACAGGTGGAGACAGGATGTGGATATGACGCATCCTGTCTTTTATGCCTGATGTGGAATGAATTAAAAAAAGTTTCGTAGAATAGAATAGAAAATTATGCTATAATGTTGCTAACCGTGAAAAAGACAAATGAACAAAGGAGAAAAAAGGATTATGAAAACAGCATTAGTCATCATGGCTGCGGGAATGGGTTCCCGTTTTGGTGGTGGAATTAAACAGTTGGAACCAGTAGGACCAAATGGAGAGATCATTATGGATTATTCTATCCATGATGCAATCGAAGCAGGATTTAATAAAGTAGTATTTATCATCCGCAAGGATATCAAAGATGCATTCCATGATGCGATCGGAAAACGTATTGAGGGAATCTGCAACAAACTGAATGTAGAATTTGCATATGCTTATCAGGAACTGGATGATCTTCCGGAAGGCATTGAGAAGCCGGCAGACAGAAGCAAACCTTGGGGAACAGGACAGGCAGTTCTGGTATGCAAAGATATTATCAAAGAGCCATTTGTTGTTATCAATGCAGATGATTATTATGGAAAGGAAGCATTTGTAAAGATCCATGAATTCCTGGTAAATAATTATACTCCGGAGAAATCAGAAGAGCTTTGCATGGCGGGATTCATTCTTGGCAATACTTTAAGTGATAACGGAACTGTAACAAGAGGAATCTGCGCAGTAGATGAAAACGATTACCTGACAGATGTTGTGGAGACATACGAAATCAAAAAGACAGCGGACGGAGCAGAATCTCATGGAAATAAGGTTGATGTAAATTCACATGTATCCATGAACATGTGGGGACTGACACCGGAATTCGTAGGACTTCTGGAAGAAGGATTTGTAGAATTCTTTGAGAACATCAAAGGCGATGAAGCAAAAGAACTGAAAGGGGAATATCTGCTTCCAATCTATATTGATGAACTTCTTAAGAAAGGTAAAGTCAGTGTTAAACTTCTGGAAACACAGGATAAATGGTTTGGTGTTACTTATAAAGAAGACAAACCGGTTGTAGTAGAGTCCTTCGCAAAACTGATCGCTGATGGTGTATATCAGAAGGACCTGTTCTCAGATCTCCAGGCATAATAATATCCGGAAGATATGCCTGAGATGGGATACAGGTGATAGAGGAGATTCAGGAGATTCAGGAGATTCGGGATAGAAAGAAAAAGACAGGAAAGAATATGACAGAAAACAGGATCGGGAGAAAAAAGACAGGAATCATCTGGTTGTTTTTCATGCTGGTCTGGATGGCAGTGATTTTTTCATTTTCAGCCAGAGAGGCAGATGAATCGGCAGCAATGAGTCATTCCGTCGGAAGAGTAATCGGAAGGCTTGTGATTCCGGAGTACAGATCCTGGTCGGAAGATAAGCAGGAGCGGTTTGCGGAAAAGATAGATTTCCCGGTACGCAAATGTGCACATGCGTCGGAATACGCAGTCCTTGGTGTGTTGATACTGGGGACTGCGTACTCTTTTTCAAAAGACCGGGGAAAGAAGAGGATGCTGCTGTGCTGGTGTGCAGGTGCGTTCTATGCGGCAACCGATGAATTGCATCAGTTGTTCGTGCCGGGACGGAGCTGCCAGTTCAGAGATGTATGTATCGACAGTGCAGGAGTGCTGACAGGTATCTTGCTATTTAGCCTGATAAAGCATAAAATCGCAAAATACAATGAAAAGAAAAAAACTTGTAAAAACTAAGAAAAAAGTGGCAGAAAACGTGAAAAAATCAAGGAAAATCCCTTGACAAGTATCATGATTCGTAATAAACTAAACAAGCGTGCATAGGAACGTTTTGTTTTGATGTACGACTATTCACAAGATGAATAAGCAACTTATTATAATCGTAGGAGGTGAAAGAAATGCCAACATTTAACCAGTTAGTAAAAAAAGGACGTCAGACATCTGTAAAGAAGTCTACAGCACCAGCACTTCAGAAAGGATACAACTCTTTAAAGAAGAGAAGTACGAATACTTCTGCACCACAGAAGAGAGGTGTTTGTACAGCTGTTAAGACTGCTACACCTAAGAAACCTAACTCAGCTCTTAGAAAGATCGCCAGAGTACGTCTGTCTAACGGAATTGAAGTAACAAGCTACATCCCAGGAGAAGGACACAACCTTCAGGAGCATAGCGTTGTTCTGATCCGTGGAGGAAGAGTAAAAGACCTTCCAGGTACAAGATACCATATCGTAAGAGGAACACTTGACACAGCAGGTGTTGCTAAGAGAAGACAGGCTCGTTCTAAATACGG
>OCHA01000739.1_pt1 | contig 32812 bp, 30 predicted proteins | sample 1538591 | NCBI WGS metagenome assembly OCHA01 (sample SAMN04571710, study PRJEB22368) | human gut metagenome | biome: human gut; material: stool | host: Homo sapiens | place: Luxembourg | collected 2012-09-06 | reverse complement strand
AAATATATATTTATTGTAAAAAAAAATATTTAAAAGTCAATATTTTGAATATAAAAATATTGTTGACAAAAATATTAAAAAGATGTAATATCTAAATACATGGTCATGTAGAAAAATTTAAAGGAGTGAATATAATTTAGAAAGTTCACAAATTGTTATTATAACTTGTATTATTAACTAAAAGTGTTAGAATGGAGGTAAACATGAAATTAAGGACAAAAAAGGGTATTATAGCAGAAGCATTAATTTTAGCAATGAGTGTATCATGTTTAGTAGATGGAGGTAGTGCTAATGCTAAAATGAAAACAAATACTAGTGTATTTACAGAGGAAGAAGGTGAACAGGGGGATGTTGTGAATGGAGTTGATATAGGTGACGGCAGCATTCAAAGTCGAGATGTTATAGTTGATAATAATTTCAGTAGTTATAAACCAAATAAGAAAGAAACGGTTAATAAATTTAGGAAAATTGCATCAATTACATATAAAAATACTACAGGCTCAAAACAAAGTCTAAAACTTTCAATTGACCATTCAGAATCAAAAGGTTCTGAATGGAACGGCAGTGCAAGTTTTACTGCAAAAATTAAAACTGGAATTTTAGGTAAAATTGAAACACAAGTTGGTTTCGGGTTAAAAAAATCAAGAAGTACAAATGAAGCTGTTGGGTATGAATATACAATGGTAGTATCGCCGCATCGCATAGGAACTGTAGCTGCTTATTATAGAGGAATAAAATCTTATGGAGAACTAGAAACATATTCTTATTTTACAGCAAGTCCTTCAAGGAGAGTTTATAAGAAAACAAAGATAAATGCAACTGTATATAAAAAATCTCTCGATATATATGCTGAAAATTCTGAAAAAAAGTATTGATTACAAGTCGGTATTTGTAAAGCTGGGTAAGGGAAAGACTAACTGGTTTTGCGAAAATTAAAGAGCAATATATATTTCTATTATAGAAAGGACATTATGTCTCTTTGCGGAATTTATTTGTTGTAATCGATTCGTTATACAGTCCGTGAGGAGACATTTTGCAGATAAAGTGTTATAATATGTATTTGAAATACAGTTATTAGATTTATAATATAAAATTGGATCTTGATGGCTGAAGATATGATAATGTAAGTTCTTTTATGACATTATTAAATTTATGTTATAAAAATCTATAGGGATAATTTGGTTTTTATAATTTAGATAAGTGATAATTAAATATAGTGTATAAACTGTGTTTAACATAATAGTGAAAGGAAATAAATGATAATTTTTTCGGTTATCATATAGCGACAAAATGAAAAAAAATAATTTAAAAGTATTACCATTTTTGATAATAGCAACAGCATTATTATTCTGTGGTTGTGCACAGAAATCATCGAAAGTGGAAACAAAACCAGAAAGTACAAAAAAAGAAAGTACAAAACAAAAGTCATCATCAGAAGTTAAAACATCAGAAAAAAGTTCAGTAAAAAAAGAGAGTGGTTATGAAATATTTACGAAAGACTACAAGAATATCTCTAAAAATTTTCATATGAAAAATTTTAAGGAAATTGGAGAAGGTGAATTACAGTATTCTTATGTTGCTTTTACTAAATTAAAAAATTTTTCTGAAAAAAATGATATGATAGATGGTGATACCTTAAGTCCGATGAAAAGGAAATTGTATTATTATAACAGCAAAGAAAAAATGCTTATTTATATTACACATATCTATATGAAACAAAATATGGAAAAGCAATTACTTACATCTGATTATCCGTATGAGGAAGTAAAAAGTAAATATAAATTGAAAGTTCCGTTTTATTCGGAGACATATTTGTGCTATCGACATACGCTTGTAAATTTAAAAGTATATTCTTTGAAAAACAGCAAATCAAAACTGGTATCAACGGGAGTAAAAGCGTTAAAAGAATATGATAGTATCATAGAATAATGATTATTAATAGAGGGAGTAGTTTTCAGCATGAAAAAGAAGTTAGTAGCAGTATTTTTAACATCTGCACTTATTTTAACTTCATGTAATTCAAGTGGGGCTGGCAGCAAGACAGCCCCTTTGAAGTCTGATAAAAAGACATCAGACAATGAGGTTGTGTGGACTCTTGAGGATGGGGCAAAAGTACCTGAAGATAATGTAAAAAAGCTAAATGAAGCATTGTATAAGAAAGGTTATGATGTTTCTGTCAGATTTAATTATCTTAAAAATGATTATGTAAAAAACAGTCCGAAAGAATATCATAGTGCATTGGAGAAAACAATCAAAGAAAAAAAGACGGATATTGCATTTTGTGGGTGGGAATATGAAGATTATCCCGGCGAGATGACAGAATTTATCAGGAAAGGATATTTTTATCCTTTGGAAAAGTGGCTTGTATCATCTGATGGCAATGCAGTATATAAGCTTTACGATAAGGAAATATGGGAATGTGCAAAGATTGATAATAAGAACTATTTTCTGCCAAATGAAAATATGTCATATACACCATCAAATGTGATTGGTTTTAATAAAAAGTATATATCTCAGGATAAGATAGAGTCATGGAATGGAACATGGGCAGGGTTACTTAGCATAATGGACGGACTTAAGCTTAAGGAAGATGCTGCTAAGATTTTAGGCTTTCCTTCAATAAATTCTTTTCAGGATATGACTTCAAGAGAAGTTTATACATATAAAGACGGACTATTTTATAATGTGAAAACAGGGGAGATAACTAATCCTTTTAATACGAAAGGTTTTTATGAGTATTTATCATTTTTACATAAATGTTATCTTAAGAAGTATATTAAACATGGTATGGATGATAATGGTGTGACAGATGATAATGAGTCAGAACAGTATGACACAGGCAAGTTTGCAATGATGTTTAATGTTACGGATGACAGTGGCAATGCAGATATGGTATATAAGAAAAGAAAATTTGCTATTTCAAATGATATAGGTATCGGAACTGCCGTATGTGCAAATTCTGATAAGAAAGATAAGGCATTATTGCTTCTTAAGGCATTGCGTACTGATGATGACCTTGCAAATATCCTGTTATGGGGTGACGCGGATAAATCAAAACTCACTGATGCAGACGGATTTGTGGATGAGGATAAAGTGAAAAACGGTATTATATATCAGCCTGCGGCGATTGGTCTTAGTGATGGGACTTTTCAGTATAAAGGTGCAAAAGCAACAGATATGAGGGTATATAAAAAGAAGTGTCTTTCATCAAAACTTAGGGTAAAGTCGGCTATTGCTGGATTTAATCCGGATTACAGCGATTTAAAGAAAGAGTTGTCGGTTTATACAAAATTACTAGAAATGTATCAGGACTGTTGGCAAAAAGCAGATTTCGGCAAAAAGATGTATAATGAGATAAAATTAAAAATAACAAAGAAGTCAGAGCGACTAGTAAAAGAGTTAAATGCACAGGTGGAGGAGTATAAAGTTGAAAAACAGAACGGGAAAAAATAATAAATTTTTGTTTGTGGCAGTTGGTATTGTTGTAATTGCATTAGTGTGTGTCGTGGTTAAGATAAACCTTGGCAGCAGGAAAAGTACGGATAATAAAAAATCTGAGCAAAAGGCTCAGTTGCAGGACAGCATTACCGGTTATACAGAGCAGTATTTTGAAGATGGGATATTGTATGTAGATGACAATTATATGAGATTTTGCTCTAATGCTGCAAATGAAGACGGACTTATTTGTGCAAGACCGAATTGTAAGCATCAAAAGTCGAGAACAGAGGAATGTGGGGCATATGTAGATAATATAAACACCACAGGGTTTGCAAAGCGTGGTGATAAAATTTATTATATCGGTGCTGGGGATACAGGTGAGGATTATTCATTATATAGTGAAGATCTTGAGGGACAAAACAGGAAAAAACTTGTTAAACTTCCTAAGGCAAACTATATTTTTGAGGCTTTGTATCATGACAATACGGTATATATTGCATATATGTATAAAAATTATACTGATGATGCTTCTAAAACTATACTTGGAATATACAAATATGATACTGGCAGTGAACAGGGCAATGTTTATTTTGAGACAAAAGCATACGGTTTTTCGTTTGATGGAATGGTTATGGGAAAAGATACATTATATATGTCTTATGTGTGCTCAAATGTATCTAATTCAGATGTTCTGAAACATAAGTCTGACAAGTATTATGAAAGAAAGCACAGTCGGAAATTTGTTAAAGGTCTTGATGTAAAATCAGGAAAAGAAAAAGTTTCGTTAGACGGTTATGGAAATAATAATACGCTTTTATATGTTTCAGGAAAATTATTTTATAATGCGGGAAAAGACAATTTATATTATGATGAAAATACCGGAGAGACTCAAAAGATAAGCGGTGACAACCTTATACCTGTAAAAAGCACGGATAAACAGTATGCGTATTTTATGTCATATGATAAAAAGACAAAAAAGAGAACTTATTTAAGATATGATACATCAAATGACGAGATGAACATAATAGCACAGGGAGATTATATCCTTTGTGCCGTTTATGAGGATAAAGTTTATCTGTCAAATGCGGAGGGAGAGAAAACGGAGTATTCATATATCGCACTTTACGATTTTGTTAAAGGTGATATTACAGGTGTGAAGAAGTATAAGTCAATGTGGGGATGATTTTATTATGGGTTTGATAAAGCAGGAATTTAAAAAGGTGTGCAAATTTGATGTTTTTTGCCGAATTATTATTGCAATAATATTATTGTCGTTTTTTATATCTTATTATAATGCGGTAAATGTGCAGGATGCAGCGAAGTGTCAGCCAAAGGACTACTGCCGTATCTCAAAAAGCATATATGAAACCGACATAAATAAGGCAGTTAAGAAACTTGAAAAGGAACAGGAAAAAAGTCTGAATACTGGTTCGGGTTCTTATGCTGCAAATAAGACTGTACTTGAGGAACTTGAAAATATAAAAAGTTATAAGAATTATCTTGATAATCTTAAAAATGGTTCAAGCGGAGGGCTGTTGGCAGAAAAACAGGATAGTTTTCAAAGCAGGGTAAGGGCAAAGTGTAAGAAACTTTATAAGAAACTTGACGCATCAAAGGTCAGATATTCAGCTTCAAGGGGTATTGAACTGTTTATGCAGACTGATACTACGGACTTTGTAATAGCATTTATGGTGCTTTTTATAGTGTTTAGGATTGTTACTATTGAGAGTGAGACAAGTATGGGATGTCTGCTTGCAGGTTCTGTAAATGGAACTAAAAAAACAACATTTGCAAAGTGGGTCGTGGGTCTTTGTCTTGTATGTTTTTTGACCGGATTATCGGTTTTGATAAAACTTATTATATATACAGGAGAGTATGGCTTTTCAAGCTGGGGTGCACTGATACAATCCGTGCGGGGGTATCAGGCAGTTGCGGGAGAGTTTACGATAGCTTTATATACTGTATTTTTTATTATATTTAAGATAATAGGATTTATATTTTTATATACTCTGTTTTTTCTTATAGCAGAAATAATAAAAACTCCGGTTTTGACATTTTTAAGTGAGATTATCATTTCGGCAGCGTTGTTGTTTTTGATGTTAAAAATACCGCTTTCAGGTAATATGGCATTTTTTAGTTATTTTAATCCGTTGAGATGTGTTGACCAGCAGATGCTCATGTTTGGGTATAATGCTTTGAATTTTTTTGAGAAGCCTGTTGATTATATGACGGCATGGCTGATATATGCACTTATATTGTTTGTAGCAATGCTTGCTGTGATATTTAATATAAGCAGTGCATCAGCGGGTGTGTCTTTTCAGGTAAGAACTCTGGAGAAAAATAAAAAAGGCACAAACGGATTAAAAAAGTTTCTTATTTATTTTGAAGGTGTTAAGAGTTTAAAATATGGAGGAGGTCTGGCAATTCTGTTTTTTGCTGTTGTGGCAGTGTTTGTATTTTATTATCCGCCACAGGAGAATTTATCTGCTTCTTCTGATTTTTATTATCGTGAATATGTCATCAAATATCATGGAAATTGCACGGATAAGAAATGTATTAAACTTTCTGATGCTTATAAAAAACTGGAAGATTTAGAGAAAGATTTGGAATTAAACGGTGACAAATATACTGAACTTGCGGCAAAAGCGGCATCAGATGAACTTGAAAAAATGGAGCCGCTGAAAAAAATCATAGATTATTCAAAGTACCTTAAAACCAAGAAAAATGCACATATTGTATATGAAAAAGGTTATCTTATGCTGCTTGGCAGGAATATACCAGGAAGTTATCTTAGATGGTGTGATATTTTAGGTGTTTTAGTTGTAGTTCTTATCTCTGTTTCAATGTGGGGAATGGAGGAATGGTATGGGACAGATGTGTTGTGCCGTTCGACAAAATACGGACTAAAAAGCATAAATAAAAGAAAGATGATATTAAATGTCATATATGGAATTATTGTGGCAGTTATCATTTATGTACCGTGGATAGTTCAGGTGTCAAAGGCATATCAAGTGGGGGATATGGGTGCTTCTGCGGCGAGTATAAGAGCACTTAAAAATATAGAATTTTTGAGTATAGGACAGGTGACATTTTTAAGTTATGTCATAAGAACCGTATATCTGGCAGTTTCAGGTATGGCAGTAAGGGTGGTTCAGAAACTTGTGCACGGAAAGATACTGACAGTTGCGATAAGCTGGATATTGATGACGCTTCCGCTGATAATGTTATGAGCAAATAGCAGGCAGAGCGGATTGCAAATATCTGTTTAAATGTTATGGGATGGTGAGTAAAATGGTATTAGATATAAAAAATATTGTTAAAAGATATAAAGATGTTGTTGCGCTAAATGATTTTTCATTACATATGGAAAACGGTCTGTATGGTTTTCTTGGGGAGAACGGTGCAGGAAAGTCGACACTGATAAAAATATTGTCATGTAATCTCGTACAGGATGAGGGAGTTATACTTGCTGATGGAAAGGATATAAGACTTGCTCCCGAAGAATATAGAAAAAGGATAGGTTATATGCCGCAGGAGTCAGTCGGGTATCCCGGTATGAGAGTACAGGAATTTATGGAGTATATGGCTGTCCTAAAGGGGTTGTCGTTAAAAGAACCTTCGGTGAAAGAGCAGATATTACGCTTACTGAGACAGGTGCATTTAGAGGAACATATGAAAAAGAAATTTTCACAGCTTTCAGGTGGTATGAAACGGAGGCTGTTGTTTGCACAGGCTGTTCTCGGAAATCCATCATTGCTTATTCTTGATGAACCGACTGCGGGACTTGACCCGAATGAGCGTATTGCCATGAGAAATCTTATAGCAAAGGAGGCTCTTGACAGGATTGTTATACTTGCGACGCATATTATAAGCGATGTAGAGTGTGTAGCCGATGAAATCGTACTTATGAAAAAAGGACAGTTAGTAGGGTGTAAAACTCCGGAGGTCTGGCTTGACGATGTGAAACCATATGTGAGGGAATTTGTATGTAATCTCGGTGAGATTGAAAAGATACAGGAGGATTATGTGGTAAGCAATATGCGTCAGTGTCAGGAGGGTATAAGTATCAGGGTTATTGGAGAAAAATTTGACGGAAATATTTTTAAACTTGCAGAAACATTGCCTACACTTGATGATGTGTACCTTTATTTTGCATCTGTTTAATTTTATTCCATCAGTCGCATCACAGACATAGATTAAGCGATAGTATCGTTCCGAAAAAAGTTTGTGTAAAGCCGGCATAAATCATTGACAAATATTTGTGCTGGTTTAAAATTGTATTGATAGGGGGAAAACGACTTTAGAGAGGAACGAGAGATGGGAAAAAAATTAAGTGAGATGCAGAGTGGTGCAAAAGTTCATCTGACGGCAAGTGCAGGTCTTAATACACTTGAGTTTGATACGAGCATTGTCCAGGCAGGTGAAGGTCATATAATCGTTGAGCCGATTAAGCATGATGATAGGATTTTGAATTTTTCAAATAATGATATTATTAAGAATATAGTTGTCGAAACTGAGCCATTACCGGAGAAGTATATAAATGTCGAGGTAGGGATAACGATGCTCGACAATAAAAAATATCATATAGTCCTTTGTGATAAAGAGGGTATTCAGGTAAACAGGAGAGATGATTTCAGAGTATATGTGGGGAGTTATGTCAACGCACAGTTAGCGAGTATCAATGTGACTACGGAAGCTATACTTAAGGATGTAAGTATAGGCGGATTTTCGCTTGTTATAAGAAGTGAGGAAATAGATGGAATTGTCGGCTGGGTAGGGCAGCAGATAAAAGCAGTGTTTTATCATGGTGGTAAGGAGCGTATTCCGATGGTATTTATAGGAGAGGTTGTCAGGGAGGAGAGCCTTGAGGACGGCAGGACTGTTGTCGGATGCAAGAGCCTTAGGCAGCCATTTGGTATCGAAAAGTTTATTGCAGAAAAGCAGCGTGATGAGCTTAGAAGAAAAAATAATGAATAAATAGGATGATACATAATATAATCAGCAATACAATGAGCAGGCTTAGATATTGCCGATTATATTTTTATGGCTGAACTGTTACTAAATTTGATTAAATAATCAGTATTTTATTGTTTTTCGCCATACATATATGATATACTTCTGATATAGTTTAACATTGTGATGCAAGGGACTATTTATAAAAAGTGAAGAAATGGAGATTATTATGAACGATAGAAATGCAAACTTATTTTTTAACAACAATGGTGAGGAAGTAGCAGTTATCACTCTCAATGATGAGGAGGGAAACGAAGTAGAAGCAGCAGTTATGGCTGTTTTTCAGCTTGAGGAGCAGTATCCTGATTATGAATTTGCCGTGCTTATGCCTATGGAACAGGATGAGGAAGCTATTGAGAGCGGTCAGGGAGAGGTGCTTATCTTCAGATATTTTGAGGATGAGGACGGAGATCCTAATTTTGAACCTATCGAGGATGACGATATTGCACAGACAGCAGTTGAGGCTTTCCAGTCTATGATTGACAACGGCGATATAAACATTGAATTCAGCGAGGATGAATCAGAGGATGAAGAAGAGGTGTCTACAGCTTCAGTTGGTGGAAACTCTATTGACCTCGGAGATGTTGTTGTTCATCTTGATGATTATAAATAGACTGAGCACTATATATATAGTGTATAGGCAGAGGGACATCTTTTGGGTGTCCCTTTTTCAGATAATATATGTACTCTCGAAACTTTTCGTTCAGAAGATACCGGGAGTACATAATATAAGGAAGTGAGGAAATACGATGAATTTTAGAACAGTTGATGAATTTGAAAAGTTTAATTTTGACGAGGCTCATATAAGTGGGATAGAGATTAAAAGCGGTCATGTATTTTTATATCTTGACAATGTTATGATAGCTGCTGACAATTCCTGTAACAGGGATATTCGTGAGATGCGTACAAATGACCTTGTATTGAAGCTTCAGGACGGAGTAGTTACTTCATTTGTTAAAGAGGGAGTGAAAGTTTACAATGCCGATGGTGTGTTCCAGAGGGAGATACCTGACGAGATAATTCCTGTAGATAAGTATCAGGAGACATTTGACCTGCTTGCAGATAAATATATGCTTGAAGCAACGGTTAAGAGGGATGAAATTTCGGGTGAAAATGTTTATGAGTTTGAGATAGAATATGAGGAATTTTCGTATCTGCTTGTAGTGAAAGCAAATCACGATACGCAGGAATGGGATCGTTTTATGAATAAGGAATAGACAGAAAAATTTAAGTAAGTTGATGCATGGAGGACAGTAAAGAATGACATACGATGAATTATTTCAACTTAAGGGACTGGAAAAGGCAAAGCTTCTTGCAGGCAAGTCTATTCTTGGCAGGGAGATTTCGGGTGCTCATGTCGTTGAGATAGTAGAGGCACAGGACTGGGTCAAGAGAGGAGAACTCATTTTTGTGAGTGGTGTTGCTTTTCGTGATGTGAAAAGGGATCTGACAGAAGCAATATGTGAGCTGTCAAAAAAACAGGTGGCTGGTGTTGTGCTTGAGGTTGGACCATATATTAAGGAAGTGACGGATGATATTATTGAGCTTGCCAATGAGCTTAATCTTCCGCTGCTGTCACTGCCTTATGAAATTCATGTTTCGGAGATAATTTCACAGATTTATTATGATAAATATAGTAAAGAGGAGACAAACAAATCCGTTGAAAAATTTATGACGGAACTTCTTTATGAAGATGAAAAGAAAGCATTGGAGAGAATAGAGCTTTTTAAATATAATGCAGAGAAGAAGCATATCGCTGTTTATGTGAGTGTTGAGGCGGAAGATAACAGCAGTCAGACAAAATCTGTTGAGAAGGTTAATGAAAACGGTGAAAGCAAGAATGAAAATAGTTCCATTAATTCAAAAAATGACGATATATCGGAACAGCTTTTGAGGGCAGTCAGAATGTCGTTTGTCAGGCAGAACCAGCTTCTTTACCTGAAAGAGGAAGATGGAGTGGCGGCGGTTATCGAGCTTGAAGCCGGTGATAAGGTTCATAAGCTGATGTGTCAGAAGAGAAAGGAAATTGAGGAAAATCTCAGATACAGCAGAAAAAATGTCTCTGTAAGCATGGGAATAGGAAAAGTATTTATTGGAGCAGATTCTATTAAAAAGAGTGTTACAGAAGCGAGAAAAGCGAACAAAGTTATAAAGACAGATGGTGGGACGGGAAATCTCAGATATTATGATGAGATAGGAATATACAGGATATTTTTTAATCTGTCCGATGATAAGGTGCTTCGCAATCTTTTGACGGAGGCACTTGGAGCAATTATGCAATATGACGATGAAAATGGGAGTGACATGGTTCACACATTGGAGGTTTTTCTGGAACAGGGCTGCAATATAGCGGCGGCAACCGACGCTCTTTATGTGCATAGAAATACCGTGAAGTATCGCATAAAAAGAATAGAGGAGATAATGAATATAGACCTTAAAGATGTGACGGTACAGTTTAATCTGCGGCTTGCATTTAAGATAATGCATTATCTGGGATGATTGTGGTCTGGTGTGGCAGGCAGTATTGATTTTGAAGGTGAAAAAAAGATTTGTCCATAGTGAACAAATCGGTGCAAAATACTTTGTATATTATGGCTATATGAAACTATCTGACATGATGATATTATATGTTCAACAAAAACAAAGCAGACGACCAAAGGCGGTTGAGTAACGATAAATGCCTTAGTTGTCTGCTTTTTAAATGTAGAATAAATGAATGGAGGGATAAGATGAGCAGTAATTTTGTTATGCCTAAGCAGATTATTTCAGGTGCCGGAGCATTAAATGATGCAAAAGATGTTTTTAAGAAAGCCGGAAAGAAAGCACTTATCGTTTCCGGTAAAGTTATGGAGAAAGTCGGGAATGTCGCAAAAGTAACAAAAATTCTTGATGAATTGTCGATAGAATATGCCATTTATACAGATATAACCGGAGAGCCTACTGATGTGATGATTGAGGGCGGCTTAAAAGTTTATAAAGAAGAAAATTGCGATTTTCTTATAGGACTTGGCGGTGGCAGTCCGCTTGATTCAATGAAGGCTATTGCAGCACTTGTCACAAACCCAGGAAAAATTCCTGATTATATGGGAAAGATTATTACAAATGAAGTACCGCCGATGATAGCTATTCCGACTACGGCGGGAACAGGTTCAGAAGCGACATGGTTTACTATTATCACAGACAGTGAGAAAGATATAAAAATGCTTCTCAAAGGGCCGGTGCTTATGCCTGATGTTGCGATTATTGATTATACATTTACACTGACCTCACCTAAATCGGTGACAGCGGCACCGGGACTCGATGCACTCACCCATGCGATAGAGGGTTACACTTCAAGAAAGGCTCAGCCGCTTACGGACACATTTGCAGTATCTGCAGTAAAGAGGATTTTCAAATATCTTCCGATTGCATACAATGACGGAAGTAACGAAGAAGCAAGAGAGCAGATGGCACTTGCGGCACTTGAGGCAGGGGTTGTTATCAACAACTCATCAGTAACGATAGTTCATGGAATGAGCAGACCTATAGGTGCATTGTTCCATGTGCCGCACGGAATGTCAAATGCAATGCTTATGAAAGAATGTTTTTCATTTGCACTTGACGGAGCATACGAAAGATTTGCAGACCTTGGCAGAGCCATTAAGGTTGCGGCAGAGACGGACAGTGACAAAGAAGCGGCAGAAAAGTTTCTGGATGCTGTTGAAAATATCTGTAAAGTCTGTGAAATTCCTACACTTGAGGAATATGGAGTTGACAGGGAAAAATTCTTCGCATCTGTTGATAAGATGGCGGATGATGCACTGGCAAGCGGAAGTCCCGGAAATACAATTAAAGATGTTACAAAAGATGATGTATTAAAAATATATGATGCTTTGTGGAAATAAAAGTTAAGGGTACAAGATTTGTGCAGAAAAGAGGTATATTATGAGAGATATGACAAAGGAAGAGATTAAATCATTAGATAAAGAGCATGTATTACATTCATGGAGTGTTCAGGGAACACTTGACCCGATGGTAGTTACAAAAGCTGAGGGAATTTATTTTTATGATGCCGACGGCAATAAATATTATGATATGAGTTCACAGCTTGTAAACTTAAATATCGGTTATGGCAATGAGAAAGTCGCAGATGCAATAGCAGAGCAGGCTCACAAACTGCCGTTTATCGGACCTGGTTATGCCGTTGATGTAAAATCAGAGCTTGCAAGAAAGATTATTGAGCTTGCACCTGATAATATGGGAAAAGTATTCTTTACATTAGGCGGTGCAGATGCAAATGAAAATGCATTGAAGATAGCAAGGCTTTATACGGGAAGAAATAAGGTGTTCAGTCGCTATCGTTCATATCACGGTTCAACAATGGGTGCAGGAAATCTTACAGGTGAACCTAGAAGATTTAACTGTGAGACAAACGGCGTATCCGGATATATTAAATTCTTCGACCCATATATCTACAGAGAGCCTATAGAATTTAAGTCAGAAGCAGAGGCAACAAAATATTATCTTGCAAAACTCAGAGAGCAGATAATCTATGAAAATCCTGAAACGGTAGCAGCTATCGAATGTGAGACAATTACCGGTTCAAACGGATGTATCATTCCTCCTGACGGTTATCTTCAGGGAATAAGAGATATATGTGACGAGTTCGGAATAATGATGATATGTGATGAAGTCATGATGGGCTGGGGCAGAACCGGAGAATATTTTGCATTCCAGAACTGGGATGTAAAACCAGATCTTGTATCATTTGCAAAAGGTGTAACTTGCGGATATGCACCACTCGGAGGTGTAATCGTGTCAAAGAAGATTGCAGAATATTTTGATGACCACAAACTTCTCTGTGGACTTACATATTCAGGACATCCGCTTTCGTGTGCGGCAGGTGTTGCAACACTTGATGTATATAAAGAAGAAAAACTTGTTGAAAATTCAAAGGCAATGGGAAAGATACTCGGAGAAATTCTTGAGGAATTAAAGAGAAAGCATCCATGTGTAGGAGATGTCCGTTACAAGGGACTGTTCTCAGCACTTGAACTTGTAAAGGACAAGGCAACAAAAGAACCGCTTGTTGAGTACAACTCAGACCCGGACAATACAATGGGTAAGATAATCGGTTCACTTAAGAAAAAAGGATTTTCTACATATTCACATGAAAATTGCATAATCGTGGCACCTCCGCTTATCATAAAAGAGGATGAACTCAGGGCAGCGATGGATATTATGGATGAAGTGCTTGGTGAAGTAGATAAAATGATATAAGAAGTTGATTTTTTTATTGATTGCGGTTAATATAAAAAGAGTGTGGTTTTGCCACACTCTTTTTACATATGGGGGAAAGATTAAAATTGAGAAATACAGTTGAGCATTTATTGATTGCTGAGCTGATAAAAATATAACAACAGTATTATAGATTAAGTGACAGGAGGAAAAAATTATGACATTTATCGAAAAGATTGAAAGCATACTTCCGGAGATTGACATTGAAACCGGTATTATGTACTGTGGAGATGACGAGGAACTTTTTGAGGAGGTTGTCGGGGAGTTTGTCGAGGGGGAGATGACAGCTTCTATTGAGAAGAACTTTAAAAATCAAAATTGGAAAGATTACCAGATTGAAGTTCATGCGGTCAAGGGAACAAGTCTTACAATAGGTGCTCAAAAACTCCATGAGGAGGCTGCGGATATTGAGCAGTCGGTCAAAAATGGGGATGTTGATTTTGCAATGAAGCATCACAGAGAATTTATGGAGCATTATGAAGATGTTTTAGAAGGTCTTAAAAAATGTATAGAGTAATGATTGTTGAAGATGATGATATTATAGCAGGGACGGTTAAAAAACATTTGGAACAGTGGCAGTATGATGTGCATATAGCAGCGGATTTGTCAAATGTTATAGGAGAATTTACCGATTATTCACCGCACATTGTTCTTATGGATATAAAACTTCCATTTTACAATGGCTATCACTGGTGTAGCGAGATACGGAGAGTCTCCAAACTTCCCATTATGTTTTTATCATCGGCATCCGATAACATGAACATAGTTATGGCTATGAATATGGGGGCGGATGATTTTATTGCAAAGCCGTTTGACCTTGAGGTACTCACGGTAAAGATACAGGCACTTATAAGAAGAAGTTATGACTTTTCAGTAGGCAGCAGTGTCATATCACACAAGGATGCGATACTAAATCTTACAGATGCGACGCTTAATTATAAAGATGAACAAATAGAGCTTACAAAAAATGAGCTTAAGATTTTGCAGACACTTATGGAAAATAAGGAAAAGATAGTATCAAGAGATGACCTTATGGCAAAAATTTGGGAGAGTGATGATTATATAGATGAAAATACGCTTTCAGTCAATGTGAACAGGCTTAGAAAAAAACTTAAGGAAATCGGTCTTGATGATTTTATAATGACAAAAAAGGGTCTTGGATATAAACTGGTGTGCTGACCTGCTGACTTTTGGCTAAATATCAATAGGTCAGAACACTAGTGCAATGAAAATTAAATCTTTGATAAATTGAGCGTGAATAATGCTATCGAAAGTGCAGGTGTATTCAATGTATCAATTATTCACTGTACCAGATTAGAATGGAAAATATTATGAAGATATTTGTATCATATATAAAGACAAATGTATTATGGGTTGTTTTTTGTGCAGTCCTTATATTATTTCAAATGGTATTTATGCGGCTTTCAGGAATGAAACAAAATGACTGTATATATGGAATTATTCTTGAAAGTATGGTGTTTATAGTAGTCTTTTTCATTGGCTTTATAAATTATCTTATCAAATATAATAAGCTTAAAAGAACATCAATGCTTGACATTGATGAGCAATCGGATATGCCTGAGACTTCAGACAGCGTAGAGCAGTTGTATCAGGAAATTATAGAAAATCAGATAATAAGCCGCAAAGAAATAAAAGCCGACAAAGATAAGGCAGACAGTGAAATGCTGCAATATTACGGGATGTGGGTGCATCAGATAAAGACACCGATAGCAGCAATGCGTCTTTTATTGCAGACTGATATATCTGAATTTGCAGCCGATAACGAAAATAAAAGTGAAGAAAATATAAATGCTGTCGGATTAGATACTGAATATGCAGAAAATATAAATGCTGTCGAATTAAAGAATGAATATAAAGAAAGTATAAATGCCACCGGATTAGACACTGAATATATAGATACAGATAACAAAGAGGATGAATTAGAAAAGATATATCTGGGTTTTGGTGAATTAAAAAAAGAATTGTCAAATGAACTTTTTCAGATAGAACAATACACGGAAATGGCACTTCAATACCAGCGTGTGCAATCAGAAACAAATGATTTTGTACTTGAAAAAGTAAAACTGGACAAAGTGATAAGAGAGTCGATAAGAAAATATGCAAAGATATTTATAAGAAAAAAACTTGCCATGAATTATGATGGAACTGACATAACAGTGGTGAGTGATGAAAAATGGCTTGGATTTATAATAGAACAGCTTTTATCAAATGCGGTTAAATATACAAAATCTGGAAGCATAACAATAAATGTTGGAATGAGCACATTAAAAACAGATGTATTAAATAATGTTGATAAAGAAGAACAAAGATATAAAAATTGTGAAAATGTTTTTGACAGAATTGAAAAAAAAGTTGAAAAAGGAAATAAAAGCAGGAGTATTTTTGTTGAGATTGCAGATGAGGGCATAGGCATAAGTGCAGAGGACATACCGAGAGTGTTTGAGAAAGGATATACAGGTTATAACGGACACGAAAATAAAACATCAACCGGTATCGGACTTTATCTGTGCAAACAGGCAGCAGATAAACTTGGACACCGATTGGAGATAGAATCTGAGGAGAAAAAAGGGACAAAAGTGAGAGTGTATCTTACAAAAATGTAAGAAATAAAAGAGAAATGTAAGCTGTTTCGATAGCAGACATTTCTCTTTTTTGTTAGGATAGTATCAGAACAGAAAGCAATGCAAGTTAAGCAAATGGCGAATATCTGTTTGACTTGTTGTACTTGCGGATTATTATAGTTTTGCAAATGTTTAAAAAGTTTTGTTATAAGAAAGGTGGAAGTCATGGAAATATTATCAGTTTCAAATTTAAAGAAAGTTTACACTACAAGATTTGGGGGCAATCAGGTGCAGGCACTTAAGAATATCAATTTCTCTGTAGACAAAGGCGAGTATGTTGCGGTTATGGGAGAGTCGGGTTCGGGAAAAACAACATTGTTAAATATTCTGGCGGCACTTGATAAACCTACAGCCGGCAATGTGCTTTTAAACGGAGTAAATCTTTCAACGGTCAAGGAAAAGGAAATATCTTCATTTAGGAGGGAGCATCTAGGCTTTGTTTTTCAGGATTTTAACCTGCTAGACAATTTCTCACTTAAAGACAATATATATCTTCCGCTCGTGCTTGCGGGAAAGAAACATAATGAGATGGAAACTAAACTTCGTCCGATAGCAAAAATGCTTGGTATCGAACAGATAATTGAGAAATATCCGTATGAGGTTTCCGGTGGACAGAAACAGAGGGCGGCAGTGGCAAGGGCACTTATAACGGAGCCGGAACTTATACTTGCTGATGAGCCTACAGGGGCACTTGATTCAAAGGCAACAGATGACCTTTTAGGACTTTTCAATGAGATAAATGAAAACGGTCAGACGATAGTTATGGTAACGCACAGTACAAAGGCGGCAAGCCATGCAAACAGGATTTTATTTATAAAAGACGGTGAAGTATTTCATCAGATATTCAGAGGTGGTCTGTCAAATGAGGAGCTTTATGCAAAGATTTCTGATACGCTGACGGTACTTACAACCGGAGGAGACAAAGTGAACGATTAAGAATTAAAAAAGGGAGTAATCACAGATGGGTAAATTATATTTTAAACTGGCAAAGACAAATCTGTCTAATAACAAACCGTTTTATATACCATATATAATTTCAAGTATAATTACGGTTGCAATGCTCTATATGATGTCATTTTTAAGTGACAATAAAGGACTTAATAAAATAATGGGGGCGGACAGTCTTGCAATCATATTCAGACTTGGTGTCGGAATTATAGTAATATTTTCATATATATTTTTGTTTTACACAAACAGTTTCATCATCAAAAGAAGGAAAAAAGAAATAGGTGTTTACAATATTCTCGGAATGGAAAAAAGACATTTATCAAAGGTTCTTTTTGTAGAAACTATTTATTCTGCAATAATCTCTCTGGTATGCGGAATTATCGTGGGAATAGCATTTTCTAAATTTATCCTTATGGTCTTATATGGAATTATAGGCATACACAAGACAGTAGAATTTTTTGTTAATATACACGGAATTATCTTATGTGTAGTTTCATTTGGAATATTATTTTTGCTGACATTTTTATACAATTTTATGCAGATAAAACTGGCAAATCCTATTGAACTTCTTCGTGGCACAAATGTAGGTGAGAGAGAACCAAAAACAAAGATTTTTATGACAATAGTTGGAGTAGTATGCCTTGCAATAGCTTATTATATAGCGATAACAACTGAGAATCCGCTTAATGTACTTACGCTTTTCTTTGTTGCCGTGCTGCTGGTTATAATCGGAACATTTGCGTTATTTACGGCGGGAAGTATCGCATTGTTAAAATTACTTAGAAACAATAAAAAGTTTTATTATAATAAGAGACATTTTATGGCAGTTTCAGGTATGCTTTACAGAATGAAACAGAATGCGGCAGGACTTGCAAGTATATGTATTCTTTCAACAATGGTGCTTGTAGTAATATCAACAACGGTGAGTATGTATGTCGGAATACAGGATGAACTTATGGCAAGGTATCCTAACGATGTATGTGTCACGGTTGACTATAACAGTGTAATTGACAAAAGCAGTGAAATAGAAAAAGCCATATTTGATGAAATTGATAGTGCGGAAGTAAAAAATAAAAAAGCGTTTTCGTATTTATCAGTTTTTGTAGGGCAAAAGGGAGATAATTTTACAACTGATAAAGAACATTTGTCATTTCAGAACTCATATCTCTTTTATATACTTTCAAAAGATGATTTCATCAAAAGGGATAATAGTTTTAAAGATAAAATAGGGAACATTTCAAAGGGTGAGGCAGTAGTTGTTTTAAATAAAAAATACGATAAAAAAGATATAAAAATATTTGGTAAGAATTATAAAGTTAATAAAAGCTTTGAACATACGGAAGATAATGATTTATATATGATAAGCACACTTAATGGATTGGGATATATAATTCTTGATAATGATGAAAGTGTGCAGGAATTATATGATATGCAGGAAAAAATGCTTGGAAAGGGGGCAAATTACTATACAAATAAAATCAGGTTTGATTTTAAATCCGGAAATAAAAAGCAGAAAGCAGCGGCTTATAAAAAGATAGACAATGTAGTCAAGAAGTATTTTAAGGAAAATAAAAATGACAAAAAGGAAATTTCGTCATATTGGGTTGAGAGCAGACAGGAAAATGAGCAGAATTTTTATCTTTTATATGGTGGACTTTTCTTCCTTGGAATTTTCCTCGGAACAATGTTTTTGATAGTGACGGTAATGATAATATTCTACAAACAGATTACAGAGGGATATGACGACAGAGAGCGTTACCAGATACTTGAAAAGGTCGGAATGAGCAGCAGGGAAGTAAAAGATACGATAAAATCACAGATAAGGATAGTATTTGTTCTTCCGATATTTGCGGCAGCGGTTCATGTGACAGCGGCATTTCCGATGGTAAACAGAATTCTTAAAATGCTAAATCTTAATAATGAAAAATTGTTTGCAGGATGTCTGGCAGCCACGATAATAGTATTTGCTGTTATCTATTATCTTGTATTTAAGGTGACATCGAGGGCATATTATAAGATAGTAAAATAGGAGTAGTGCACATCAGGCATATTATGTTTGATGTGCATTTTTCGTTAGTGTCTCTTTATTTTTCAGATATGTACTTTTTTCTTAATATTCAGTCCGGTATCTTCTTATTTTTTGCTCAGTCAATATGAATTTGTAAGAAACTTGTAAGAAAATTCTCTGCCAAATGAAAGAAAGATAAACTACTATATAAAAAACGGATAGTGATGTTTAAAGGGAGGGAAAAGGCATGGAATTATTAAGATTAGAGCATATTACAAAAAACTTTGGAAAGGGTGACGGAAAGGTTGCTGCATTGAGGGATATTTCTCTTAAGATAGATGAGGGCGAGCTTGTGGCAATAATAGGAAAAAGCGGTTCGGGAAAATCTACTTTGTTAAATATAATTGGCAGTCTGATGAGGTCGGACGGAGGTGAATATTATTATAAAAACAATAAAATGGATTTTTCTAAGGAGCGTGTTGCAACGGAGTTTCGCAAAAATAAGATTGGTTTTATAGTTCAGTATTTCGGATTGATAGATGATAAAAATGTATATCAGAATGTTGCATTACCTCTTAAATATCAGAAAAGAAAGAAAAGTGAGATAAGAAAAAAGGTTACTGAGACACTCAGATATTTTGAGATAGAAAGTAAGATAAAGGCTTATCCTAACCAACTGTCGGGAGGTCAGAAACAGAGAGTCGCAATCGCAAGAGCAGTAGTGAAAGAGTCGGAGATAATACTTGCGGATGAGCCGACAGGAGCTTTGGACGAGGAGAACGGAAGAAATGTTATGAAAGTTTTAAAAGAACTGAATGAGAGCGGAAAAACGGTTATTATTGTTACGCATGACAATAAGATAGCCGGACAGTGTAACCGTATAATAGAAATCAGGGATGGAGAGATTGTGGATGAAAATAAGAAATAAATTACCTAAGGGAAGTATTATATTGTTTCTTGTTGTTATGCTTCTTGATTTGTGCGTGCTGATGATAATTTCAAATTATCTTGAAGTCAGCTATTTAACTGAGAAAGTCAGACTGATATATGGTGAGATAACGGTTTCATTTTTTATATCATTTATAATAGGTTTCAGTTTTTGGTTTCATTGCAGATTTAGTTTTATCGAAGCCGGAAGGATAATGGGAGCATCAAAGATTCAGATAGCCATAAATCTTATATCGGAGTTTGGGACTGCGGTGTTGGCTGGAAGTGTGGCAGGTTCGCTGCTCACAATGGCTGCAAGATTTTTCGGGATAATTAAAAAAATGAATATGTCAGTGATAATCATCGTTTTTTTGTTAATATTTCTGACAGGAACAGTATTTACTTATATAAATTTGTGCAGGACACTTAAATACGGACGCATTAGAGCGTTAAGATTTCATGATGCCATGCTGGTAGTACAATTTGTAGTATTTTTTGTTTTGTTTATTGAAATAGGTACATATTATGTAAATATCGATACCCAGAAGTGGGTTGAAAATGAAAAAATGGGATATAAGTTTTATACATTGCAAAATAATGATGATAAAAATACAATACACTATGAAAATCAGCCTGATTTTTATAAAAATGTGAGAAATGCGATAGCACAGATTGATAAACAAAAAGATTTTATGTATATGAGGGCTGATATGTCATCAGTCAGTGCAGATGTGGATTTTGATGGATTAAAAAAGCATTTAAAGAAAAATGATTACAGACTGTTTACAACTTCAGCACAGGAGAGCTTTGGTGATGTTGATTTTGCTGATGAGCCTGAGGAGTCAGAAAGCGGCAGAAAAATTATTTCACTTGCAGTATGTCAGATGGATAAAAATGCGTCCGATATTTATCTTAATCAGCTTGATAAGGGAAGAAAATTTAATAAAAAAGATTTCATATATAACTTTGAACAAAAGACATTTCCTGTAGTTTTAGGGAATGAATATGAGAAATATTATAAGCTCGGAGAGACATTCGGGATAAAAGGATTTGGAAAGGCAAAGATAACAGGTTTTTTAAAGAAGAATGCAGAATTTATATCGGACAGGACACTTGAGCAGAGAGGTGGCAACAAGAGTCTGCTTGATTATTACATTATAATGCCGATTTTTGACATAAAAGATGATGCACATAATTCAAGCCAGAAATTTTTTATGCAGATGAATTATTTTAATTTTGACAATGGGACTATAGTTATGAGTGCGGACAGCAGTAATGCAGATGTTCTTTCAGTTCAGAAAAAGATTAATGAGATTTTAAGAGATAATCATCTGAATGTCGGATATTGTGTAAATTCAACACCTGCGATAATTACATTTTTAAATCAGTCGGAAAAATTTGTAAATACCCTGTTTTTATTTGTTATATTGATAGCCGTGTCAAATGCCTTTTCATTTATGCTGAATATAACTGTGAAGATAGAATTAAACAAGGACAAGTTTGGAATACAACTGATGAACGGACGGAGCCGTAAAATGATACTTATCGAATTTGCCGGAAACATACTAATGCTTGTATTTATTGCGGCAGTTGCAGCGGCTTATATAATAAGGGCGTATTTTTATCAAAATATCATATTTGCCGTGATATTAGCGGCTGAGGCAGCCGGCAGTGTATTGCTTGGGATTTTGGTACTTGGAATAAAGCTGTCAGGAACAGATGTTGAACTGCTGATGAGGGAGCAGAATGGTTAAAGTATAGATTATGTGTGAAAGTGAGGTCTTGGTATGAAAAAGAAATTTATGGTCTTGGTATTTTTTTTGATGATAAGCGTAGTTACCGGATGTTCAAAGAATGAAAACAAGAGTGAAAAAGCTGATATTTCTTTTGCGGATATATCGGCAGAATATTTTGCTTCACAGGATTTTACAAAGAATTTTGAAGTAAAATCGAGTGGTGTGGATTATAAGGAAGTGAAGTATTTATCAGGAGATGGTAAAGAAATAAAAGGATGGGGCGGCAAGATAAAAGTCAGGGCTAAGGGGAATGTGACAAACAAACAGGCTTTAAAGATTGCCGAAGCATCATTGGTAAAATATATGGATAACGGCTCATCAAATGTAGTCATGTATGAATGTGAGGTTGATGATAAGAGCGGTAAGGCGATAAAGAATGTGTCCGTAGGATATGCGGACTATGATAGGAGTACGACGGCACAGCTTAAAGAGGATAAAAAGTCGGTGAAATCTGACAGCATGGAATTATCTGAGTCTGTTTTAAAAGGCATTAAAAATAATGATATTAAAAATACAAGATACTTTTTCGACTGCCTTGAAGATGGAGAATACACTTATAATGATAAGAAAACAGGGGAAAAAATTGACGGAGAATGGTATATGGCAACGGCTGTTGTAGTGAAACAGGAAGATAAAGAGAAACTTAAAGATATGTTGATTAAAAACGGAAAAGATTATCTCAAAGATAATGATGATAATGGCAGTATTTATAAGGGAGTTGTGATTAAACTTGTTGAGAATGATAAGGTTGTTGAAAAGGTGGTTGTTTTGAAAGGGTAGAATGGACTTCCTTTATAGTGTTATATACTAACAAAGACCGCATATATAAGTGACGATATATACGGTCTTTTTGTTAAATATTTTATAACTAATAAGTGTTAAACACATTTATTTTATTCTATAATAATATATAGGTGGATGTAGTTGATTAGCAATAAATATAACAACTATACAAATTAAAACAATTATTATAAAAATTAAAAATAAAATTTTTAGGTTAATCTGAAATTTTGGTGTGTCAGATAAAAAAGCAAGTTCTTCATTGATAAATAGTTTTTTTAAATCATCACATGTAGTATCATGGTGTTCTTCAAGATAACTGAGTATTTCATCAGTAAGGAGTCTGCGTAATTTACGCCTTTCAGCAAAAGGGTATTTATTGAAAGGGTAAGCTTGTTTTACTATTTTTTTTATCTGTCGTGCTGTAATCATATAGCTGCTCCTGTTTTATTTAGCATAGTCAGTTCCAAAATTGTAAGTTTTTATTGCAGGTGGATCTGTCTCATGGGTAAAAGGATTTATATTATCGTCAATCTCATCAGGAGCCCCCTGTATTTCAATATCATATCCTCTTGAATAATCCCAGCTTTCATAAAAGTATTTAGCAGTATGTACTATAAGAAACACACTGGCTATAATAATAGAAAACGCAATTGCTCTACGAAATGCTTTTTTGACTGTTGCAGCTATTGAAGGGGTTTCGTAGAAAGTGCTCAATTCCTGAGGATTTCCAAATGTAAGTTGTAAATCTTCATATGTATAGTCTGTATTTTCCTCTGTATATGTTGTTAAAGAGTCCTTTAACTGTTCTATAAAGAGTTTTTTTGATTTATAATTGCCATGACAGTCTTTTTTAACATCATGGAGATATTTTTTTAGTGCTTTATTTTTTTTATGTTTCATAATTTTTCCTCTTATATTTTATAGTGCCCGTAGTTGTGTTTATATATTAAAAATCAGATTTCAGTCAGGATATGGTTCCGGTTTTCTGCATAATCAAACTGATTGCCTGTGTTATTGTATTGTATTCATCAATGATTTTTTGCAGATATTCGCGACCGGCATCAGTAATAAGGTAGTAAACTCTGGTTCTTTTGATGCCCACCTTGACCTGTTCAAAACTTAGGTAACCATTTTGTGTGAGACGATATAATGTCGGATACATGGTAGTCTCCTTAAGCTCGTACTTTCCCTCACTAAATTCAGAAAGTTCCTGAGAAAGCTGATAGCCATATTTTTGTTCTTTTTGCAAAAGCAATAATAGAACTAATTCTATGGTTCCATGTTTTATATTATTTTTGTTTCTCGTTGTTTTCGGCATAATCATTCACCTTTCTGTGAACAGTGTACTATATTTAATGCGATATGTCATCATTTTTCAAAAAAATACAGTACACTATTTAATAATATTACAAGTAATTTTATATGTCAATATAAACTATAATAAATAGTATAGCATAAATACCTTTTAGTAAATAGTATTTGACAAATAATATAAAAAGTGATAATGTTTTGAATTGGGAGGAAGATATATGTGTATTTTGAGGGAAAAGTACAAAGAAGTAGGAATGTCTGGAAAAAATAAAGTTTAAGGTAACTGAAAAATTTATTATTTTAAAAATGCCAAACGAAACAAATTGACTTATAGTGTGGAGTGAGGATAGAATGGAGGAAAGTATGATATACAGTAAGATATTAAAAAGGATAACAGCAGTAGCTGTTGCATCATCCATTGTTTTAAGTGGAAGTGTTTATGCAGGAGCGTCAAGTTATGAGAATAAGGAGTATTCTTATGATTATCAAAAAGATGGAGATTATAAGGATACAACACCTAGAATTAAAAATTATAATGGCAGCAATAAACCACATGGTTATGTATATGCTATAGCATCATATGGAATACCATCATCAGTTATGGTAAGAGGTACAAATGATGCTGGAAAGAAATCTAAGAAGTTTAGCGAATATGTTACTATTCCTATATATTCGCATACCTGTATAGTAAACTGGTTTAAAAAAGACAGTACATATACTAAGGCTGCATTGAGGGTGCGTACAAATTCTAATAAAGGTGCTACATATGGTACATGGAGTCCTGATTCAAGTAAGGCATATTCACATATTGTTGGAAGTGACAGCAAATAATCATAATTAGTTGATGTTATTTTGCATATAATAAGGTGGGAACTTAAGAAGGAGAAAAGGTAAAATGAACAAAAAATTAAGATACATAGCTATGACTTTTGTTAGCATTATTTTGGTATGTTGTTATATGGTGCGTATATCATATGTAAACAAAGACAATGCTAAGGCTGAGGTTGAATATGTTTCGGACAGTAAATCTGTGCAGGCAGGAAATCTTAAAATTGAGGTGGCGGAGCAGAAGTTATATGATGTGGCAGAATATGTTAAAGAATATCCTGAAATTAGAAATTTATATACATATAAAGGAAGTTATTATGAAAAATTTGATGGGGGAAATGATGTTTTACGCTCATATAAGAAAATCTTTTTTATCGTTCTAAAAGTTACAAATACAGGTGACAAGACAGAAGAAATCCCATATTTTGAATATAAACTGTATGTTGATAAAAATTATGCTTTTGATTTTTATCCGACAGAGGTGGAATACATAAATAAGGCTTCGGGGATAGGCGTAAAATCCCAATGTTCATATAAGGTTAAACTGGTATATCAGATAAGCGACAGGGTTTTTGATAAAGACATTTATAAAAATCTGCAAAATATGGATAACTCTATTATGGTGTCGGGGTATCCTGTGATGAAAAATATAAAATTATCGCATACAGGATATGTAAAAGCGGATGATGATGCGAAACTTATCTATGAGGACCTTGTTAAAAATGATACTGAGGAAGTCTCATTGCCTGACACTAAGGAGAACACCATATTAAAACAGGATGAACCATATGTAAAAAATGGTATTAAGGTATATGCGGAGTCTTGTGAGATATATCGGAAAAAGTTTAGTGGGTATAAGGAACTTGGAAAGGATGTTGATGGAGAACCGTTTAACAAAGCCTGCATTGGGAAAGATGATAAAATAATCTGGTCTGACAGGTATGGCAACAAGAAAGCAGATTTTAGTATTGTTGTTGTAAATTTCACATTTGTCAATGACACAAAAAGCGACAGAACGATATACTTTTATCCATTTTTACATAATTATATTGGAAAGAGGTATAATGAATATTATTTTATGAGTATGGACAAAAAGATTAAGCATAAAAAAAACAGTTCAAGTTATACGGTTGATGCCGGTTCTGAGGTCAATGTAAAGAGTATATTCTATCTGGCTGAAAACCATCACGATAAGGATAAATCTTATAGGTATTATATTGGGGATGATAGTAAAAAGCTGTATATAAGTTTAGCGGATGCTGACAGTGAAAATTATAATCTGGAAAAAGGTCAGGCAGCCGGTGGAATATTTATGAGGGTGAGGTGATAAAATGTTTCGATTTGAATTGAAAAGATGTATGAAGAGCAGAGGTTTCAAAGCGGCTTTTTTGATCTCACTTATATTGGCGGCAGGTCATTTTACTGCATTTTGTATATGTTTTTTGCATAATGAATATGGTGGTATCATAACGGATAAAGAAGCTGTTAAGCTGTTAAAGGCAGGTCAGAGTGTGCTTGGAATATATCCTGCAAATATTTTTGAGGGATTTATAGGCGGTGAACAGTACACTTTTTGGAATGGAGTTTATTTTTATCTGTTGCCTATAATTGCCGTATTGCCGTTTGGGACAAGCTTTTTTGAAGATGAGGACTCAGGATATTTAAAAAATATATATATCAAAAAGAAGAAAGAAATTTATCTGGTATGTAAGTTCATAGTTACATTTATTTCAGGGGGAATTGCAGCGGGACTTCCTTATGTCTTTAGCTTTATGATGAATTTACTTTATGTTCCGGCAATAAAACCAAATCAGCTTGCAAGACATAATTTTGTCAATCAGCTAAACAATATGTCTGACTGGTATTATGAAAAACCGTTTCTTTATTTTGGAGTATATCTGCTTATCATAATGCTTTGTGGCGGTGTTTTTGCAACATTATCGTTATGTGTTTCATTTGCCGCTAAAAATAGTCTTTTTGTAATGTTTTTTCCATTTTTATTTAACATTTCATTTGATTATGTCGCAATGGAATTAAAAATAGAAAAATATGTTCCGTCCAATATTATGAATCCTATGATGACAGAGTATATAAAGGGAAGAAGTATGTTTTCTGTATTTGCTGAGATTTTTGCCGCAATACTGTTGTGCTTCGGATTTTTCGTTGTGCTGAATAAAAAGCGGGAGCGGATAGTGTGAAAAATTGTCAAATGGTAAAGATGTGGACGGTATAGGCTGCAATCATTGTTTATTGCAATATAGATGTGAAAAATAGTAAATATGTGCTGATTATAAGATTGGGAGGGAGAAGTTTTGAAAATAGAGATTAAAGACCTTTATAAGGAAATAAAGAAGAATGTTATTCTTGACAATGTAAATATAACGCTTACAGGCGGAAAGATATATGGTATTCAGGGAAAAAACGGATGTGGAAAGACGATGCTCATGCGCAGTATAGCAGGACTTGTGATACCGACACGCGGAAGTATAATCATAAATGGAAAAGCGCTTCATAGGGATATTTCAATACCTGAAAGTATAGGGGTTCTTATTGAAAACCCGTCTTTTTTGCCAAGATATTCGGGATATGAAAATCTGAAAATGCTCGCAATGCTTGATGATAAGGTGTCTGATGGAGAGATAAAAGATTTGTTGGAGAAAGTCGGGCTTAAAGATGCGGCAGATAAAAAGTTTGGAAAATATTCACTTGGAATGAAACAAAGACTTGGCATTGCGGCTGCCATTATGGGAAGTCCTGAGATCGTACTTCTCGATGAGCCGATAAATGCGATTGATGGCGAGGGAGTCGAGCAGATAAGACAGTTGATACTTGGACTGCGTGATGAAAACAGGGTAGTTCTGGTTGCCTGCCATGATAAAGAGGAAATGCAGCTGCTTGCAGATGATATTATTTGTATGCAGCAGGGCAGGATTGTTGAAAAGGGGTGACGGATAGTGAAAATAATGAAGATGTTTAAGCATGATTGGCTGGAGGGAATATGGCACAGAAAACTTTATCTTATACTTTCGGTTCTGGCAGCATTTTTTTCCTGCACGGGGATACACTCATCGATTATAGAACATCAGAAAACGGAAAATATATCAAATGGTACATTTATGGATTATTGGATTTATCTTGTAGATGGCTGTCAGGCATATAAATTTGACTGGTATAATTCATTTGTAATTCCGATAAGATGGATATGTTTTATTACTTTTTTGCTTATCGGTGTCAACAATTATATGTTGAGTGATTTAAAAGGATGGGGTTATCAGGTTCTTGTTCATTCTAAGAGCAGGTTAAACTGGTGGATAAGCAAGCTGATGTGGAGTATAAGTTATACATTATGCTATTTTTTTGTGAGTTTTTGTACTGTACTTATCTATTGTATTTCAAGGAATGTTGCTGTAAATTTTAAACCGACTTTGGATATTATGAAATCACAGGCAACCGAGTCTTTTATGAAATTTGGGAATAGAAATTTATATGTGGCGGTGTTAATCCTGCCATTACTTATGGCATTGTTTTTAAGTATTATACAGATGGTGTTAAGTTTGTATATCAGACCGGTGTATGTATTTATTATAATGTTTATATGGCTTGTAGCATCTGCCTATAAGAAGTCATGGCTGCTGGTTGGGAATCTTGGTATGCCATACCGTATGAAGCCTGTACTTAAAAGTGGATTTAGTACGGTTCAGTGTTTTTTTGTTCTGATAGCTGCAAGTTTGATATGTATTATATGGGGTTATCAGAAATTTAGAAAAAGAGATATATTTGAGAAAGAGTAATCAGTCAAGCATATCTCTTACCATAAAAGCAAGCCGCAATTGTATGCGGTTGTCTAGGTCAGATATATCCATGTCGAGTATATCCTGTACTTTGGCCGAAAGAAAAGAGCGTGTGCAGGAAATGCTTAAGCTGGTTCAGCTTGACGGATTTGGAAATAGGAAGATTACCCAGATGTCAGGCGGTCAGAAGCAGAAGCACCTGAGACACAGGACAATCCGGTGATAATGGATAAAGATGATTTCAAGGAGTTATTTGAAAGACTTTATGCAGCAGGATAAACAGTATATTATCGCAATGGCAATACAAATGTTTTGGTATTTTCAAAGAAAGGCAGGTACGGCTTATGAAAAAGAAAATGTTATCAGTGATATTGGCGGCGGCACTTTGTATATTAATGCTTTCATTTACGGGAATCGGCAGAGAGAGCTGTGTGCAGAGTGTCGATGAATATATGGAGATAAAAGCAATCTGTTTGTAGAAAGATTTTAGATGTGGCTGTGCATTGATGATTTTTAATCGTTAGTGCACAGCCTGTTTTTAATGTATAGGAAATTGTTCGTAATGTAGCGTATTACTCTTTTTCCTAGTTGATTATAAACAACTTTTTGTCTTTTTTGTGAATTTTGGGGGAGATTTGGACGGATTTTGGGTCGATTCGTGCAGGGTATCACAATAAAAGAGTGGCGGGTAGTATAATGTGATGCAAGGGTCAAAAGCAGATAGCAATGAAGCAATCCGTGGCATTATTTTGGGGATTAAGAAAGGAGATGTGATAGATATGAAGAAGCGTATTATGTCGCTGTTATTGGTTTTGGTTATGTTTTTTAGCGTTTTGCCGATTATGCCGGCACGCAGGTCTGCAGCGGAGGAAACAGAGACTTTATTTGACAGATACATTCCGGTCAATCAGGCATATTCTGCAAAGGTAAGTCCGTTTAGCGTTACGCAAGGAGTAAGTTACAGTTTTTCTATCGGTACCAGATTTAAGGATGAAACAGCAGAGACCATTATATTTGCGGATGAACTTAAGCGAAGTGAGATGCAGGGACAGTTTTTTAAGATAAATTATCTTGGTACTGTTGGAACTTTGAAAAAGGCTGATATAATGAAATATTTCGACCTCAAAGAAAATGACTATCTGCAGGTAATGGGGGATCCTAATGCAGTGATTTATGAGAACACGAGGAAGTGGCTTACAAAGGACAGCATCATTATTTCTGTTGATCTTTATGACGAAGACAAGAACTTTGTCAGAACTGTTAGTCCGGCTGCGGCTATCATGGCAGCAGGACCTGACGGACAGTTTGTTACCTGTTCCATGCCGCAGGGATATACCTGTTCCATTTTTTTCTCAACACAGGACAATCTGTTTAAAGGAACAGACGATAAAAGCTCAAGTGTTTATACGCATTTTAATGCTGAACATATATGGCTGGAAGACAAAAGTGTTGCGGATAATCTTATAAGTTCTACAGACAGCAAATTAGATTATAAATATACACAAAATGCTGAACTTAAGGGCACACCACAGTACATGACAAACAACATATTAAGTGTCAATGAATTTATTGCTCCTGATAATACATATTATCAGGTCGGACACAAAAAAGGTGATGTAGATCCAAGCGTCATGAACAAAGTTGAGAATGTTACGGATTACTCGGAGAATGTTATTTCGGTGGCTGACGGAGTTACAAGGAGAACAGTTTTAGCTTCAGATGGTACACTCTATGGTATTTCAAGCAATTATGAAATGAAAGAGCTTGCAAAAGGTGTTAAACAGGCGGGTATGCTGCATTATCTGACAAATGACGGAGAAGTAAAAGAAATCAAAAGCGGAAAGACAATAGCGGCTGACTGTAAAGCATTTTCTGAACACCGCTATGGCAGAGTTATCGGTGTATTGAAAAATGACGGCGTTTTCACGATGGGTTACACATACCTCGGCGAAGAAAAATATTATAAAAAGGGACTTGTATATGGAGAGCTGAAAAATGTAAAGACTATCGTTCCGGGTGGTGTATGTACTAAAAACGGTAAATTCTATCGCTGGGTAGAAGATGTTGAAATCGGTGGATATACGATGGATCCAAGTAAGGGGTCATTTTCACAATCTTATACACTTAATCTTAAACTTGAACTTTTAGCATCGAATGCAGTGCGTGTTTTTCCGTATGAGTATTACACAAGGCAGAAAGATTCAATCAACTCAGCGACCGGAACTATTGAAGTTGCAAAGACCGGTTTTGTTGAAAATGCTGACGGTCAGATGTGGGCATTTGGTTTACAGGATACTGAAAATATGGGGACTATGACGGATAGTAAAGGTACAAAGTCTCTTATAAGACATATATTCCCGGTATATCAGAGCATAAAAACTTCAGGATTTGACAATGGAAACTTTGCCGGATTTGTGCCTGAGGACAGCAATGTTGTATCTATGCTTGTAAACAATCATTGTTCTAATGAAAGACCTGTTGTACTAAAGTCAGGGGTTGATTATCTCACAGATGTACCGGGCGGTTACAGAGGACTTGATGGTTATGCATATGTGTTTGACAATGATGTAGATGATGGCACGCCTATAAGAAGTTTTAAAAAGAAATCAACTGCTTTTCATTATCTTCATGACAGAAGCGAGATATTTAGTGCAATCAATACTACAACAGGAAGAAAGACAATGCCTAATCTTGATCTTTTGCCAAATGTTGCGAGAAGTTCTTACCGGATGGATAATAAGAGTGGAAACACGATTCTGCTTGAACGCACAGATGGTTCTATGTGGATGACACAGATTTATCCTGCGGCATCGGCAGCAGCAATGGCTGCGAAACTTGGCGGATGGGAATGTTCAAATGCGATTCAGATTACTAAGGCGGTTAAAAAGAAAACATCAACGGTTGATTATGTAAATCTTGTGAGTAAGAATGTACTGGAACAAAATTTTCCGGCAATCAAAAAAGGTACACCGGTTGAAACAGATGCACCTAAGTATATGAGTTCAAAATATTATTCCCAGATTACGGTCGGTAAAGCGGATGCATATTCGCGTGAAGGAAAAAAATTTCTGCTGCTCATTACAAAGACAGACTGCGTTTATTCAAAAAAGATGAAGAAAATCATAAAATCTGCCATAGAAAAGGCGAAGGTTCCTATTTATGGATGTGTTGACAATTATTCATCCCTGGAATTTGTCTGGAATTATACAAAGTCAGATTCTCTTGATATGCCTTGCTTTGCTTTGGTAAACGGAGACAATAATGTAAAGATTTACAATGGAGTCCGCACAAAGAGCAAAGTCAACTCGATACTTAAAGCTGCAAAGAAGATAGGTGCAGCAAATGATAAGTTATCGACAGCGGCTGCCGAAGTGCAGACAAAGTATCCAAACAATGAGATTTCGGTTGATAACAATGAATGGGGTGTTCTAAAATCCATAAATAAAGAAAGATTTGCGAATAAACTTCCGCTGTTTACTATGCCTGAGGCTTTGCAGAAAGCGTGCGATACCCGTGAAGAAGAGATTGTATTGCTGTATGACCATACCCGTCCAAATGGCAAAACAGCATACTCTGCAATTTCGGAAGAATTTACGCATCAAAATGAAGCTGAAAACATAGCAGAAGGTCAGCACAGTGCAGTTAAAGTTGTGTCTGACTGGATGAATGTTAAGCGTGACCGTGCAAATATACTCAATGCAAAATTTGGATATATTGGTGTCGGATATATGAATACGGACCCGGCTTATTGGGTACAGATGTTTACTGACTGTACCGGTTATGAATCGGTGACTACAAGTGCAGGAACAATGAAGTTTAAGAATATCAAGGCCATGCAGAAAGAGTATCTTATCTGCACGGACAAAAATGGAGTTAAATCATATATGCCTTTAGATGCAAGTGTTATGAGTAAGAAGGGAAATAAATACACGCTTAAATTAACCGGAAAGCATGTCACATTGACAGTGAAAGGTAAGTAAAAAGCATTTGATGATGTATTGGGGAGTACATCATTAGTGAATATATTAAAGTAAGTCAGGCTTATGATTT
>OCHA01000732.1_pt1 | contig 33077 bp, 29 predicted proteins | sample 1538591 | NCBI WGS metagenome assembly OCHA01 (sample SAMN04571710, study PRJEB22368) | human gut metagenome | biome: human gut; material: stool | host: Homo sapiens | place: Luxembourg | collected 2012-09-06 | reverse complement strand
AACGGCAGTTACGCACGAATACAATCTGACGCAGATCATTCCGTATGTGCTGGTACTGATTGGTGGAATCATCGGGATTAACGTATTTGTGGTACTTTTGATTGGTATCGTATCCGGATCGGTGATCATGCTGGCTGGCGGTCATATTGCAGCAACAGATCTGCTGGCGAATATGGGATCCGGTGTTTCCGGAATGTTCGAGACGAGTATGGTGGCAATTCTGGTAGCGGCTATGTGTGCGCTGATCCGTGAATATGGCGGGTTTGATGCATTGCTTGCAGGAATCCATAAAGTATTCAAAGGACGCAAAGGCGGTCAGCTCGGTATGGGACTTCTGGTCGGAACGATGGATATCGCAACGGCGAATAATACGGTAGCAATCGTTATGGCGAACCCGATCGCAAAGGATATGGCGGAAGAATACGGGATCACACCGAGAAAAGCAGCTTCGATCCTGGATACATTTTCCTGTATTTTTCAGGGGATCATTCCTTATGGAGCGCAGATGCTGGTGGCGATATCTGCGGCGAGTGAACTGGGATATAATGTGTCGGCATTTCAGATCATGCCGAAGCTGTTTTATCCGTTTTTGCTGTTTGTGAGTTCTATGATATTTATCTTTGCGATCCCGGCAAAGAAGCAGGTGAAAAATGAATCTGAAAAATAGACATAGGATCTATGTAGTTGTGGATTACTGTTTTATATCAACGTATGCAAGAGCAATATCCTGAGAATAAACGAAGAAGAAAAGGGGAACGGATATCATGACAGAAGAAATCAGACAGAAACTGACAGGTGCGGTCATCGGACTTGCGAGAACCTGCGAAAATAACGAAAAGACAGAGAATACCAACAGGGTATTTCTGGAAGCACTGACGATGGCAGGAGACTGGTCGGCAAGTATTTTTGATATGAGTGAGATGTTAGAAAAAGTAAGAAACGAAAAATACACAGTCTCACCGGGATGCGTAACGTGTGCGGCACCATGCGGGAATACAGATGATTATGATATGGAGAATCTGTGGAAAGAATCGAAAGAGATCGGAGACTTCAAATCTGCAATTATGATGGCAATCTGTCAGGTGGCGGCGAAATTGTATCATGCAGATCAGACGGAAGAATCTGAGACAGTGAAGTTATTATTCCGAGCATTATGTATGATCAGCTTTGAGGGCTGGGATGTTGCAGGGCTTACACCGGTGATGGTGGAGCTTGGAAAAGCCGGAAGGATGTAAAGATAAATAGAATAATATTAGCAGAAAGACTTTGAAAGGGATTCGAAAAAATCTGTTCCAAAGTCTTTTTTGCTGTCATTCATTCAAAAGAAGCATTACTTATGATAGATAAGAAAAATTATCTGATTTAATAGAAGATTAATGAGAAGAAATGCGTTATAATAACGATACACTGTATATATCAAGGAGGAACAAAAACATGACAGTACCAGAAAGACTTTCCGCACTTCGTAAGTGCATGGAAGAAAAAAACATTGATGTGTATGTAGTACCGACTGCAGACTTCCATCAGAGTGAATATGTTGGGGAACATTTCAAAGCGAGAAAGTTCATTACAGGGTTCTCTGGATCAGCGGGAACAGCCGTGATCACGAAGACAGAGGCAAGACTCTGGACAGACGGACGTTACTTCATTCAGGCAGCAGCACAGTTAGAGGGGACAACTGTAGAACTCATGAAAATGGGCGAGCCTGGAGTGCCGGAGATGAATGCATACATTGAAGAGGTATTACAGGCAGGAGAGACGCTCGGATTTGACGGAAGAGTCGTATCTGTCGGCGAAGGAGAAGGCTATGCAGCCATCGCTGGAAAGAAGAATGCAAAAGTAAATTATCAGGTAGATTTAATCGATGAGATCTGGGAAGACCGCCCGGTATTATCCGAAGAGCCTGCATTTGATCTGGATGTAAAATATGCCGGAGAGACGGTAGAAAGCAAGCTTGCAAGAATCCGTGAAGAGATGAAAGAAGCAGGCACAAATGTACACGTTGTATCTACGATCGACGATATCTGCTGGACGTTAAATATCCGTGGAAATGATATCGATTTCTTCCCGCTGGTATTATCTTACGGAATCATTACGATGGACAGCTTCGAACTGTACATTGATGAGAGAAAATTAGACGATGAGTTAAAAGCCAAACTTGCAAAAGATGGCGTAAACTTACACCCATACAACGACATTTACGAAGACGTGAAGAAATTCGGCAGTGATGTAGTTGCAATGATCGATCCTGGAAAACTGAACTATGCATTATTCAATAACATTCCGGAAAATGTTAAGACAGTAGAAAAGAGAAATCCGGCGATCCTCATGAAAGCACTGAAGAATCCGGTTGAGATCGAGAACATCCGCAAGGCACAGATCAAAGACAGTGTTGCACATGTAAGATTCATGAAATGGCTGAAAGAAAATGTCGGAAAGATGAAGATCACAGAGATGAGTGCATCCGACAAGCTGGATGAGTTCCGTGCTGAGATGGGTAACTTCATCCGCCCAAGCTTCGAGCCAATCTCTTCATTCGGAGAACATGGTGCGATCGTACACTACACATCTTCACCGGAGACCGATGTAGAGTTAAAAGAAGGCCAGTTATTCTTAACGGATACAGGAGCAGGATTCTATGAGGGATCTACAGATGTTACCAGAACATACGCTCTCGGCGAAGTTCCGCAGATCATGAAAGATCACTTTACACTGGTAGCCATCAGTAACTTACAGCTTGGAAGTGCAAAATTCCTGGAAGGATCTACCGGTATGATTCTTGATATCCTTGCAAGAAAACCATTCTGGGACAGAGACTTAAACTTCAATCATGGTACAGGACATGGAGTCGGATACCTTCTGAACATCCATGAAGGACCTGCAGGCTTCCGCTGGAAATATCGTAAGGGCGAGACAGAAGTATTACAGGAAGGCATGGTCATCACAGATGAGCCGGGAATCTACATTGAAGGATCTCACGGAATCCGTCTGGAAAATGAACTTCTGACCAGAAAAGGAACATTGAACGAATATGGTCAGTTTATGTACTTTGAAGCAATCACCCTGATCCCAATGGATCTGGATGCGATCAACCCGGATATCATGACACAGGAAGACAAGAAACTGTTGAATGATTATCATGCGAAAGTATACGAAGTGATCGCTCCTTATCTGAATGAGGAAGAGCGGGAGTGGCTGAAGAAATATACGAGAGCTATTTAAGCAGCCAGTCACGACTTGAAGAATGCAGTATCGGACACTTCTAGTGAATGTGAAATGAGACTTAGAAATACTAAGGGTGTGGAAATTTCCACACCCTTAGTATTTCTGTCTCATAGAACTTGAATTAGCAAATCAATCTTCATTTTCAAAAATCCTGATCAATTGTGAATTAGAATTTGTTTTCCGAAAATCAGCCAGTGTATTTTTTAATGTTGTACGGCGGTAGAAGTATGTATTCCACAAAAAGCATACGAATGTAGCGATCCAGAGTACAGGCCACAATAAGATACATTTGTGAAGTTTGGGAAAGCGCACTTTCATCTGTACATGTCCCTCTTTGAAATAAGTCCATAGATTTACTTTTGCATAAGAGCCGCTTCCGACAAGTGTTGTGTCAGTTAATGTGCCCATATCACGTTCTTCTAAAATTCCCAAGATGAAGGTCTCGCAAACATCAGCCGGATAGTGGATATCAGGTTCAATAGAATCCGGAAGCCCAAGGTAAGAATGAAGACATTCTATAATAATTTCATAAAAATGCGTGATTTTTGATTCTTTGCACCAATTATGTAATTGATCAAAATCAATATCATTTTTTCTGGAAATAAGAAATAATGTAAAATCACACAGAAGCCGAATTCCAAATCCACTGAAAAGGTAATGCTTTAACATATGGTGAAGCATATAGAAGGTATATTCTGTAGGCGGAAGTACCCGGTAAGTGGTGTCTCCGACAGTCTGATATTCAGGGGTAATTCTATCCGCTGAGAATACAGAATCTATCATTTGATTCGCCTTATCATATTGATATACTCCGACAATCCGGAAATGAAGTTCCAGAATGTAGGTGCGTCCGGTTTTCGGAAACGTATATAGATAAGTTACATGGTGATCACAGAGTTCAGGATCCAGGACAAAACCATTGGCTTCTAATATTTCTTCGGCTTTTTTTAAAGCATCCGGATCCGGAATATACAGATCGACATCTCCAAGTTTCCGGTATTCAGGAACCGGGTAATAAGTGGCCAGACTGATACCTTTTAAAAGATAATAAGGGATCCCGGCCTGTTCCATCAGAGAGATGATCAGTTCGGTGAAATGTTCAATCTGATAATATTGATACATGGTCATCTTTGTCTGCTGCTTCAGTGTCTGTAATGTGTTCGGATAAGATTGCATATAAGGAAGGATAAACGGAGCAGTAAAATGTCTCTGGGCAAGTGCCAGGAGAGACGGTACATCTTCCGGATGAATGGTTATATTTTCTTTATGAGAAGTATATGTATTGCGTATCATGCACATATAAGTGAAAAAAAAGGTGTCCATAATTAGCTCCTTAACAGTCATTCTTTCATTCAGTATAACATAATAAAAAAACTTGTGAAAAGAGAATTGCATTAGAAAATGATAAAGATTATACTGTATACGTTAACATTTTGAATAAAGAAGGTATACGTATGAAAAGGTCGGAAAATTATGTTCTGCGCAGCCTCGGAGATGATTTTTTTCTGATTCCGAGAGGTAAAAAAGCAGAAGAAATAAAAGGAGTTCTCACTTTAAGTGAGACGGCGGCTTTTATTTATAGTAATATAGAAAGTATAGAAGATTCGGAAGCACTGGCAGAATTGGTCGGAAGAGAATATCGTGTGACGGAAGAAGAAAGAGAAGAAATGAAGACAGACATAGAAGAAGTACTCCGATTTTTTTATGATTATGGAATTATAGAAGAGGTGAGGTGAGAATATGGTCGTATTACTGGTTGGCGGTGGCAGCAGGCTGATGGATGCCATGATCAACAAGCTGAATAAGTGTGGACACAGGGTGTACCTGCTTACTGGAAAAAAGGAAAGTCATTTTACTTATCCGCGGGTATTCGAACGGTATGATTTTCCGTATGACAGCGACAGTATTAAGGAGATTTTTGAAAGTATCAGACCGGATGTGACGATATTTTTAGGGGCATATGATACAAATTATAAATGGGAACATACAAGAAAAGAATCGGTACAATACGCGGCAGATCTGACGAATATTTTATCGGCATATTCCGTGTGCAGAAAAGGACGGTTCATCTATCTTTCTTCTCAGGAAGTATATGGAAAATCTTATATCGATGATATTCTGGAAGAGGAAGCCAGTTCAGCGAAGAACTTCCGCTCCATGGCGATCGCGCAGGGGGAAGATATCTGTCAGACTTACAAAAAGACACAGGATATGGACATGGCTGTTCTCAGGATAGACCATTTTTATGCGGTACCGAAAAAAGGGGAGAAGCAATACAATCCTTGTTATCAGATGACGATCGAAGCGCTGAAAAATCAAAAGATCTCTGCCAATAAGAGAAACCAGTTTTCAATGATCTATCTGGATGATGTAGTGGAATATATTTACCGGATACTGGAAGCGGATGAACTGGAGCATATGGTTTATAATATCTCTTCCAACCGTGTTATCTCACAGATGGATCTGGCTGAGATGATCCGGAAATATATGAAAGAGAAGATTGAGACCGCAGATGCAACCGTTGGGGAGAGATTCCGGCAGGTATTGAATGGAAACCGGTACAGAGAAGAATTCGACCAGAAAATATTCGTAGATTACGAAACAGGCGTAAAGCAGACTGTGGAATATATGGAAAAACACAGAGAGACATATCTGGCGAATCAGAAGGAGACGACACAGTGGAGTAAGCGCATCTGGAATAATATTAAGATCATAGCAAAACTGCTGGTCCCTTATATTGAAAATATGATCTGCTTTATACCATTTTTTATGTTGAATAACAGGGCAGTGGGAAGCCAGTATTTTGACCGGCTGGATTTTTATCTGCTGTATGTATTGTTATTTGCCATTGTTTACGGGCAGCAGCAGGCAGTATTTTCAGGGCTCCTGGCGACGGCAGGATATTGTTTCCGACAGATGTATCAGCAGAGCGGATTTGAAGTACTTCTGAATTATAATACGTATGTGTGGATGGCACAGATATTTATCCTGGGGATGGTAGTAGGGTACATGCGGGATCAGCTGCATTTTATCAGGCATGAGGACGAAGAAGAGATAGGATATCTGAATGGGCAGATCGATGATATTGCAGACATCAACGACAGCAACGTCCGGATGAAACATACATTTGAGACACAGATCGTGAACCACAAAGACAGCCTTGGCAAGATCTATTCGATCACATCCAAACTGGACCAGTATGAACCGGAGGAGGTACTCTTCTATGCGGCACAGATTCTGGAACAGCTGATGGATAGCAAAGATATTGCAATTTATTCCGTTGCGAATGGCGATTATGCACGTCTGTTTTCGTTTACCTCAGAGACAGCGAAGAAGATGGGCAATTCCATTCATTACAGCGCGATGACAGAGATGTACGATGAATTAAAAGAAGACAGAGTGTTCATCAATAAAAATATGAATCCGGATTATCCGCTGATGGCAAATGCCATTTATTCAGAAGATGAGATGCAGATCATCCTGATGGTATGGGGAATCCCGTGGGAGAGAATGAATCTTGCGGAGGCCAACCGTCTGAGAGTGATCGGATATCTGATCCAGAATGCGGTTGTACGTGCCAACCGTTATCTGGATGTATTGCGTGAGGAACGTTATCTGGAAGGAACGACGATCCTGGAAGAAGAGGCATTTTCACATCTGGTTACTGCGTTCACGAATGCGAAGAAAGACGGTCTGGCAGAATGTACATTGATCGAGCTGGATGTAAAGAAAGGAAAATTCCGCAAGAAATCAGAAATCCTCGAAAAAAATTTAAGAAAATCCGATTATCTTGGAATCATGGATGGAAGACTGTACGCATTGCTTACGAATACGAATGAAGAAAATGCATCTTATGTGATCCACAGATTCCGGGAAATCGGATGTGACAGCACCATTGCCGGCAGGGAGGTGGCGGAATGTTAAACAGAGAGGAGATCATCTTTCTGGTCGTATGCATTCTGAACCTGCTGGTGGCGGTGATCTATCTGTTATATGGTATCGGGATAATAGGGACGATCCATGGCAGACAGGAAAAAGACGTCGAGAAGATTGATAAGAAAAAAGAGAACAGAAGAACATATCTGATCCGTTTTATCGTGATGGTATTGTGCCCGGTTATCGGTCCGTTCTATTTTCTGATCAGTTATCTGGTCTATATCACGATCTTTCGTCAAAGTATAGACCTTGAAGACGTCGTGTTCAGTAAAGAACGTGTGAAGACACGACTGAAAGCAGATGAAGAAAGAGAACGTGACATGGTTCCGCTGGAAGAAGCACTGGCAGTCAGTGATAAGAAAAGCGTCCGTATGCTGATGCTGAATGTGATCCGGGGAAATGTAAAAGAATCTTTGGAAACGATCATGATAGCATTGGATAGCGAGGACTCGGAGACGTCTCATTATGCGGCTTCGGTTTTACGTGATGAACTGAATGAATTCCGTGCAAATGTACAAAAACTGTACGGTGAGATCAAAGAGGAAGAGGAAGACGAGACCGAGTGTGAAGAGATGCTGATCGATTATATGGATATGGTTCTTGGACAGAAGATATTTGACCAGATGGAGCAGGAGCGTTTTGTGCAGATGATGGATGAAGCAGGGGAGTCTTTATATAAAAAGAATGCCGCGCGTTTTACTTCGGAACGGTATGAGAGTCTTTGTCTGAAACTTCTTGAACAGAAGGAATTTGAAAAAGTAAAAAAATGGTGCGCAAGACTGGAAGCGCAGTATCCGGACGTATTACCGACATATACATGCAGGCTGAAATTATATTTTACAATGAATGACAAAGTACAGTTCTTCGAGGTCCTGGATGCGTTGAAGCGGTCAAGGGTTGTGATTGATCAGGAGACGTTGGAACTAATCCGTATATTCAGTTAGCCGTCTGCATACAGGATAAAAATGACGAAAAGGAGGTGAAAGCAATGTCTATGAATACGCTTACACTGATACAGATTATAGAAGTGCTGGCAGCATATACATTCATAGCATTGCTTTTGCCGGGAATGGCACTTCGGAAGATTTTTCATAAATTTACGATACCGGAACGTATCATGGGGTATTTTCTGGTGGGGAATTTTTATGTGATCTATCTGGTGTTTTTGATGGAATTCCTGCATATCTCGGGAAGAATTACACTGACAGCAGGGAGCATTGTTCCTTTTCTGTTTCTTTTATACAGAAAATGCAGGGGACGGATTCCGGAAATAATCGAAAAGCTGCTGTTGAAAATACAGTTTGTCCTTCATGGTGAGATTGGATGGAAAACGCTGCTTTTCGGCAGAAAAGAAAAAAAGAAAACACTGTATAAAAAAGAAGATGTAAAAAGATGGATCAGCTATATACCGGATCTGATCCTGACAGCACTGATCGTAGCCGGAGTGTGTTACGTCTATGGAAAGAATGCGGTTACGGTGTATGGATATAAAGCATCGGACATGCCGGTACATACATACTGGGTCAATCTGATGGATGAAAATCATATCTTTGGTGCAGGTGTATACCCACATGGTTATCATTGTGTGATCTATTATCTGCATAAAGTGTTTGGATTCAAAACTTATGTGGTGATGCGGGTATTTGGATTTGTGCAGACGATATTTGTTCATCTGGCGATCCTGGTGCCGCTTCGTGCACTTTGTAAGAACCGATACACACCGTATATAGGAACTGCGGTTTATCTGTTTGGTAATTTCTTTTCGACACAGACATATTCCCGGTATGCGAGTACACTGCCGCAGGAGTATGGAATGCTTTTTATCTTCCCGACGGCATATTTTGCGATTGCATTTTTCCAGAAATATGCAGCTGTTCTGAAAGCAGAGACGGAAGAAGAAAAGAATGAGTGGACAAAAGTCACAAAATGGTATCTGTTAGGCCTGATTATCAGTTTTTCACTGACGTTAACCGCTCATTTTTATAATACGATGATAGCCGGAGTATTATGTGTGGGTATCGCTATCGGATATTTCTTCCGCTGTTTCCGCTGGAAATACCTGAAACAGCTGATCGTTGCAGCACTGTTAAGTGTATTGATTGCGGTTGCACCGATGGCGATCGGAGTAGCGATGGGGAATCCGCTGCAGGGGTCCCTGTACTGGGGAATGAACGTCATCAAAGGAACGGCGAATGACAGTGGAAATCTAAGTACGAAAAAGAAAGTTGTAAAAGACAAAAACGGTAATGAGGTAACGGTTGTCGGTGACGTGGATGATGAGACCATAGAGAAGATTAAGAATGGCACGATCATGACGGAAAGTGATGGCAAGACACCGGTAACGCCTGAAGCGGAGAAAACGCTGAAGCAGAAGGTGGAGGAAAAGGCACTGGCCGTTTTTAACCAGACGAAATCCTTTGTGTTCAACGGACACCAGAAACTGACAATGGCGCTGGTGGCCGGTGTCGCCGCAAGTGTGCTGCTCGGCCTGCTCTGTGTTGTATTCCGGAGAGTCGATCAGGCGGGAACGATATGGTCCATTGGTGCATATACCGGTCTGATGTTCCTGATGCAGTCAATGGGGGTACTCGGACTTCCGGCACTGATGGATCCGGCAAGAAACAGTATCTTCTTTGCGTATTCCGTGGGTGTTCTTCTGGCTGTAGACGCGGATACAATCCTGTATCTGATCTTTGGATGGTTCAAAAAACCATGGCTTATGAATCTGGCAGCACTGGCTCTGCTGGTGGTGACAGGGAATTATATATGGGAGAATCAGTTATACAAAGAGCCGGCCAAAACGAATGCGTTCGAGATGAATGAGGCAATCACATGTCTGACAAATATTATAAAAAGCAATGAAAAGAATACCTGGACGATCTGTTCGGCGAATGATGAGACGCAGATGGTATATGGAAGTGGCTATCATTATGAGACAATCACGTTCCTGAAAGGAATGAGAAATATCGAAAAGAATCCGGTAGTAAAGATTCCGACGGATACGGTATATTTTTTCATCGAAAAAGAACCGCTCAATTATGCACAGACGGTGAATCCGGCTGAATGGAAGGATGTAAAAGTTTCAAAAAAATATGCAAAAGAAGCACTGAATTATTCTTCCGGCCTGACGCCATATATGGGAGAAAACCGGGCTGTGACCATGTCACATATGTATTACTGGGCACAGAAATTTATGGAATTATATCCGAATGCAATGGATGTATATATGGAGACGGATCAGTTTATATGTTACAGAGTCAGTCAGAATGATTATAACCTTTATAATTTTGCTATTGATTATGGCTATAATAATCCGGTACAGAAAGATAAAAAAGAGACAGAGATCGGACAGAAATAAAAGGAGTGTAAAGAATGGTATCACGTAGAAACTTCTTCGCGATCACGATCGTGATGGGAATCATCTTTTTCTTATTTCAATTTTCTAATATTGCAAAAGAAAGATGGAACCATTATGAAGAAAATTCGTATGTTGTAAATAAAGAAGACCTGCCAACGGACAGAACCGTGTATCAGGCAGGGCTGAATGGAAAAACAGCAAAATCCATCGTATACATAGGAAAAGATTCTAAGAGTTCCTGTGCGGAAGTAGTTTCGAACTGGGCTTTATACACCAAAAAAGAAAGTATGGTTTATACGACTTTTTCAGGATTAGACCAGGCAGTGTCAGCAGGAAAGACAGAGTTGCCGGAAATTGTACTGATCGAATCTTCCGATATTAACTGGAATGATAAAAAAGAACTGGAAAAGATGAAAGATTATGTGGATAACGGGGTTACTCTGGTATTCGGTCAGCTGCCGGATCTGAAGCTGATAAAAGACAATGAAACGATCAGGGACCTTCTGGGAATCTATTCCGTAGAAAAAGACAAAACAAAAGTAAAAGGGATCCAGCTGTATGAAGGGCTTCTGCTTGGCGGAAATACGTTCTATGAAGCAGAGACAAAAGAAGAGAAGAAGAATCAGGATTTCAATCTGGAATTTCCGTGGTACAAACTGGAGACAGGAACGAAGGCTTATATGCGTGGAATCCCGAAAGATTCAAAGGTGAAGAGTGAGAATTATCCGCCGGTGATCTGGAGTAAGAGTTTTAAAACAGGAAATGTATTTGTGATCAACGGTGATTTTATGGAAGATGCTACGGGACTCGGACTGCTGACAGGAATCCTTTATGAGACAAGTGAATATGCGCTCTATCCGGTGGTGAATGCACAGAATCTGATCCTGGCCAATTATCCGGGAATGGCAGATGAAAATGATGACCGGATGCAGAAGATATACAGTCAGTCTCTGAGAGGGGTGTTCCGGGATGTTGTGTGGCCGTCGGTAGCATCGGTATATGAGAAGAACAGCTTCGGACTGACCTGTATGCTGACACCGCAGTTTGATTACGAAGATAAAAATGAACCAAAAGAGAGCGATCTGGAATACTATCTGAGACTGATCAATGAGGAAAATGGAGAAGCCGGAATATCTGGTTACCGGGTGTCCGATACTTCGATAAAACAGAAATTAAAAGCAGACGATGCGTATATCCAGAAAGAGGTTCCGGGGTATCAGTTTGCATCCCTGTACAAAGGAAATATGAGCGATACAGAACTTACGAAAGCGTTGGACGAGCCGGTGCTGGACAGTGTCAGAACCGTGGCTGAAGACGGAAATAATGACAGTGATATGATCGGATATCAGAACAGGAATGTGACAAAACAGAAGTCGGTGATCAGTGGATTTAAACATACATACCGTGATGATTTCCGTGTGAAAAGTGTGGAGTCGGCACTGGGATACACCAGTATTCTGGCAGATATGTCAAAAGTGGCATATCCGGAGGACAAGGGTGACAGATGGGAGAAGCTAAGTGAAAAATTTGCTTCCTATACGGATTCTTACTGGAAAGCATTTCAGGATTTTGACGGAACAACAACGGCGGAAAGTGATCTGCGGATCCGCAAGTTTCTGGCATTAAATTATGCACAGGAGAAGAAAGAAGATACGATCACGCTGGACGTCAGCAATGTAGGAGATACTTCCTGGTTTATTTTAAGAACACATAACAGAAAGATTGAAAAGGTAAACGGGGGAAGTTATAAAAAGATCGAAGATGATGCATGGCTGATCCAGACGGAAAAGAGTCATGTGACGATCAAGTTAAAGTCAGAAGATGGTATGTATTACCGTTAAAAGTTAAAGGAGAAAAAAATGCGAGTATGTATTGTGGCAGAAGGATGTTATCCTTATGTCGTCGGCGGAGTATCAAGCTGGATACACAGTCTGATCAAATTATTTCCGAAAACTGAATTTGTAATTCTTGCAATTGTGGCGAACCGTTCTCTGCGTGGCAAATATGTCTATGAGCTTCCGGAGAATGTCTCAGAAGTTCATGAACTGTATCTGGATGATGTGGACTGGGAGAAGAAATGCGGACGCAGGAAAAAGATGTCAAAGGAACAGTATAAGGCGCTCCGGAGCCTGGTACTGAATCAGGATGTGGAATGGAATGTATTGTTTGATATGTTCCAGAATGAAAATGTGTCGGTAAATGATATTCTGATGGGAGAAGATTTCTTAAAAGCGGTCAAAGAATGTTACCGGTTAAAATACAGCCAGATCGTTTTCTCGGATTTCTTATGGACGATGCGTTCCATCTATCTGCCACTGTTCTTTACTCTGCAGATGGAAATCCCGAAAGCAGATCTGTATCACTGTGTTGCTACAGGATATGCGGGCGTTCTTGGCGCGATGGCAAAGCATTTATATGGCAGCAGACTGCTCGTCTCAGAACATGGAATTTATACGAGGGAGCGAGAGGAAGAACTGATCAAAGCGAAGTGGGTACAGGGTGTTTATAAGAATATCTGGATCGAACAATTCCGGAAGATGTCGAAACTTGCCTATCAGGAAGGAGAACTGATCACCAGTCTGTTCGAGCATGCGAGAGAACTGCAGATCGAACTGGACTGTCCGGAAGAGAAGACAATGGTAACGCCGAATGGTATCCGTGTTGAAAATTTCCAGGGAATACAGGGGAAGACAGAAGAAGATGAAGGAATGGTGAATATCGGAGCGGTACTCAGAGTAACACCGATCAAAGATGTGAAGACAATGATACAGGCATTCGGATTCGCCAAGAGAAGAGAACCGAAGCTGAAGCTTTGGATCATGGGACCGTGTGAAGAAGATCCGGAATATGCACAGGAATGTTTTGATCTGGTAGAGAGCATGGAGATCAAAGATGTAGTGTTTACCGGAAGGATCAATGTAAGAGAATATCTGGGAAGGATGGATATGACGATCCTTACCAGTATCAGTGAGGGGCAGCCGCTGACGATCCTGGAAGGATTTGCGGCGCACAAACCGGCGATCGCAACGGATGTCGGAAACTGCAGCGGACTGATCTATGGAGAGAGTGATGACTTTGGAGATGCGGGAATCGTTACGCACATCATGAACGTAGAAGAGATCACAGAAGCGATGCTGCTCCTTGCAAGGAAGGAAGAATTCCGTCTTCAGATGGGGGAAAATGGATATAAACGAGTCATGGGAAAATACAGGATCGAGTATATGCAGAATACATACTGGAATATATATAAAGATTTTGCGGAGAGTCTGGAACTTCCATGGGAAGAAGATTCGGTAACCATTCCGGAAGACCGGACGCAGCAGGAAGTACAGGAATAATTTTCAGAAAGGATCATCACAGATGGCAGGAATAGGTGTAAAGCTTAATAAAATATTTGAGAAAAATACATTGACAACGGATATGCTTGGTTTTATCTACAGTTCGGTTGTGACGATCGCTCCGATGATGGTAGTAATCCTGAATCTGGTACTGATGGAATATGTTCTTGGCTTTTCGAAAGTAGGATATGCGCAGAGAGAGTTATTCTCCTGTACCGTGTTGTACACGTTTATCTTCTCTCTGCTTACGGCGGCACCGTTTAACAGTGTGCTGTCAAGATATATGTCGGATATTATCTATGAAGAGCGCTATCAGGATATCCTTCCATGTTATTATCTGGGGATGGTATTGAATATCGGGCTCAGCTGCCTGGTGGGAATTCCGTTCTGCATCCGGGAACATTTTGTCGGAGGCGTATCGGTTGCATATGTATTTGTCGGCTTTTGCGGATATATCAGTCTTGTACTGGTATTTTATTCTATGATCTACCTGTCGATCTGTAAGGATTATCAGAGAATATCGAAATATTTCTTCGCCGGAATGGTGCTTGCATTTATCGTGGCAGTAATCTTGCGGTTCCTCTTTCACTGGGGAGCATGCCAGAGTATGCTGCTGGCACTGACGATGGGATTTTTCCTGACGGCTGTTCTGGAAAATGCTCTGATCAAGCGGTATTTTAAGGAGAACAGTAACCGTTATAAACCGGTACTGTTGTATTTTAAGAAATACTGGCAGCTGGTGATCACAAACTTTCTGTATATATTGGGACTGTATGTACATAACTTCGTGTTCTGGACAACAGATGCCAGAATGACGGTGGTAAAAAGTTTTGTATGTAACCAGCCGTATGATATGGCAAGCTGTCTTGCCATGTTCACGAATATTTCGGCAACAGTAATATTTATAGCACGGGTGGAGATGCATTTTCACGAAAAATATAAATTCTATTCAGAAGCCGTGATCGGAGGAAGAGGGGCGGACATTGAGACGACCAAGCAGAGAATGTTCCGGCAGCTGGCGAATGAACTGATGACATTAGTCAGAATTCAGTTTATTATATCAGTAGTGATCTATCTGCTCTGTATCATATTCCTTCCACAGATGGGATTTGGCGGAATGACGATGAAGATCTATCCAATGTTGGCAGCAGGATATTTTGTATTATTTGTGATGTATTCTGCGATCATCTTTTTGTATTATTTTAATGATCTTATGGGGTCTGTATATACTGCGGCAGGATTTTGTCTGGTTACGTTTATCGGAAGTATCATTGCTTCACATCAGTCCATGATCTGGTATGGAGCAGGTGTATTTGCGGGGGCACTTACCGGATGGACGATTGCATATGCAAGAATCCGCTGGGTAGAAAAACACATGGATGCCCATATTTTCTGCAGGGGAACATTGATTCCGAACGGAAGAGGAGTAAAACCGTCCGGACTTGTATATAAGAAAAAAGTATCTGAAGGAACTGCAGAAGAAAATATAGAAAAAACTGCGGATTAACGAGAAGGAGGAAATGAAATGATAAGTACAGCAATCATTATGAAAACAGGATTAATCGTGATCGGGGTTGTTATCATGGCATTGTCATTCGTGCTTCATGCCAGAAGAAAACTTACCGTGAATCTTGCTGTTGTGTGGGAATTCTTAGGATTTGCACTGATCCTGGTCGGAGCGGTCCCGGTATTTTCCAGCTGGTGTCATCTGCTGGCAAAGGGAACCGTGATCGCAATGTTTGTAATTGGTGCGCTTGCATTATGGGGAAGTTATATTTTGTGTATTCTGATATCAGATCTTAGTATGAAGAATCAGGAGCTTGCGATGCAGGTATCCCTCTTGAATCAGGAAAATGAACTGATGCTGCATGAACTGAAAAAAATGCGGGAACAGGATAATAATAAATAATGGAGATGATGAGATGAAAAAAGTACTATTTGTGATCAATACGCTTGGATGTGCCGGTGCCGAGACTGCACTGATAGAATTGCTGAAATCGCTGGATGAGAAGGAATATGAGATCTCGCTGTATGTACTGATGGGACAGGGAGAGATGATCGATAAGATTCCGGGAAATGTGAAATTACTGAATGATCATTACTGTAAAGAGTCTGTGTTATCCAAACAGGGAAAACAGGCGATGATAAAGACTGTATGGCGCACATTTTGGAAAAATGGCGATGTATTTGGAAAATTTTCCTATATCATACGTACATTTTCTGCTATGCGGAGCACGGGAAAGATCCAGCCGGATAAAATCCTGTGGAGAGTCATATCAGACGGAAGTCCAAGATTTGAAGAAACGTATGATCTTGCAGTTGCGTATCTGGAAGGCGGCTCGACATATTATGTGGCAGAGCATGTAAAAGCAAAGAAGAAAGCCGCATTCATACATATTGATTATGAAAGTTCCGGATATACAAAAGCTATGGATCGGAATTGCTTTGATAAGATCGACCGGATATTTACGGTATCGGATGAAGTGAAGAAACATTTCCTGAACGTATATCCGAAATATCAGGATAAAGTAATGGTTTTTCATAATATCATTAACCAGGATGAGATCCGTAAGAAAGCGGAAGAAGGAACCGGATTCGAAGATCATTTTGACGGAGTACGTTTACTGACGGTCGGACGACTGACTTATCAGAAAGCATACGATATAGCGATCGATGCGATGAAACTGATCAAAGACCGGGGATATAAGGTCAGATGGTATATCCTGGGAGAAGGAAGTGAAAGACCGGCGTTAGAGAAAAAGGTAAAAGAACTCGGTCTTGAGAAGGAGTTCCTGATGCCGGGGGCAGCGTCAAATCCATTTCCATATTACAAGCAGGCGGATATCTATGTCCATGCGACCAGATTCGAAGGAAAGAGCATTGCGATACAGGAGGCGCAGACACTGGGATGCGCGATCGTTGCGTCCGATTGTAACGGAAACAGAGAACAGATCATACAGGACGAGGACGGACTGCTGTGCCAGCTGGATCCGGAGAGTATTGCTGAGGCAGTGATCAGTCTGGCAGAAGATAAAGAAAAGCGGATACGACTGGGGAATGCAGCAAAAGAAAAAGATATCGTACATAAAGGAGAGATAAAACTGCTGTTGGAACTGATGCAGTAAATGAGGTGAGTGGGACGAATGAAGAAAAAGGAAGTGCTGGTAATTATTCCGGCATATAACGAACAAGATACAATTATGAATGTACTGGATCAACTGGAAAAGCCTGAGATCGCAGAGATTGCAGACGTGCTTGTTATGAATGATGCGTCATCGGATGCAACGAACTGGATCGTAAAAGCGAGGGGGCATGCGCTGGTATCTCATGTATTCAATCTCGGATATGGAAGCGGATTACAGCTGGGTTATAAATATGCGATACGGAAAGGCTATAAATACGTGATCCAGATGGATGCAGACGGGCAGCATGACGTGTGTAATATACCGGTGATCTATGAGCGGCTGAAACAGAAGGATGCAGATGGAAAATATCCGGATATTGTGCTGGGATCCAGATTTCTGGACGGAAGCAGTCCGTTCCATGTATCGTGGGCAAAGAAGACCGCATTTCATCTGTTCCGGTTCATGATGAAAGCTGCGACCGGCAGGACGCTGGCAGATCCGACAACGGGACTGCAGGGATTAAGCCGTAAGGCTGTACTGTATTATTCCAAATATAATCATTTTGATGATAAATATCCGGATGCCAATATGATCATACAGATGGTACTCCTGAAATTCAATGTCGTAGAGATCCCGGCAGTCATGCATACAAGAGAGTCAGGCGTCAGCATGCATTCCGGATGGAAACCGGTATGGTATATGTTCCGTATGTTCTTCAGTGTCCTGGCCGTGATCTTCCGGTGCAAGGTGTTGAAAATTGACGAAGGAGCTGGATTAAAGGGTGATCTTAAGGAAGAACAGGAAAAGAAAATTTCAAAAAAACAGACCGTATGAAAGTTATGAGGACAGGAAGAATCCGGGAAGAGGCTGGTATCATATCTATACTTATGATCTGTCACAGAGACTGCCGGAACTTTATATTGCCTGTGAAGAAGAGACGGTAGTACTACTTCTGCTTGATATCGGACAGTATCAGACAGAACGGATACCGGAAGATGCGCTGGAGTATCTGAAAGAAATACTGGAATTTTTCCATAGGCATGAAAAGAAGATGATTCTTCGTCCGGTTTATGATACAACCGGAAATGGTATGCGAACGGAGCCGTCCGGTGTACAGCTGATAAAAGAACATATGAACCAGCTGGGGGCTGTGATAACACTTTTGGCAGAAGACGTTCTGGTAGTGCAGGGAATCCTTGTCGGGGACTGGGGCGAGATGCATGGATCAAAATTCCTGTCAGAAGAGCGGATGACAGAACTTGCCGGCGCATATATGGAGGCCATGCATTACACTTGCTATCTTGCGGTGAGAACTCCGGCACAGTGGAAAAGTATTGTGAAGTCTTCGGATAAACGGATGAAAGAACGGCTGGTACTTTTCAATGATGGGATCCTTGGATCGGAGACAGATCTCGGCACGTTCCGAAGCAGTGAGGAACGGAACGTGTGGCTGGAAACACAGGCGGAAACGATGAGTGCAGGACCGGTGGGAGGAGAGGTTGTTTCCTGTCAGGAGTATTTTGATCCGGATGACTGCCATCAGGAAAAAACAGACGATAAGAAGACAGAATCACGGACAGATATAGCAGATATGAAGAGGATGCATCTGACATATCTGAACAGTACACATGATCAGAAACTTCTGGATAAATGGAAAAATCAGATAGTAAACTGGGATGGGCATCAGACCAGTATGTATGATTATGTTGGATTGCATCTGGGATACCGGTTTATAATTCGGGATATCGTGTGGAAAAAAAATAAATTTCTGGAAGTAAATGTGGAAAACTCAGGATTTGCAGATATATACGAAGAGACGGAGTGTCTGCTCGAGTTCCGGACGGCATCGTCAGATCCGGAGAAGGCAGAGAGAAATATATCAGAGTGCATATGTCTGGATTGTGATGCAAGAAACTGGAAAAGTGGAACCATGAACAGGATACAGATTCCGGCAGATATAGTCGGCAGCTATCTGCAAAATTTGGACAGACAGAGCTTCTTGTACAATTCAAATACAGGGAATGCTGAGAGGAAAGAAGAGATAGAAGTCTTTCTGCAGCTGTGTTGTAAACAGGATGGAAGAAAAATCCTGTTTGCAAACACAAGCGCAGAAAATGGTGTATTACTTGGAACGTTCCGGTAAATGAGACAGGGAGATATCTCCAAGAAGATATCCATATTGGTTATGAGAGGAATCTGATGCGATCAGAATCTCTCTGTTAAGATCCGGATCCGATATTTTTACATAGATCTGGTATTTCCCCGGTGTATAATTGCTGATGGGTACAGAGGCGGTTAAGGTAGTTTTTTCTCCGGCGTTCCATAAGCGTGTGTCAGTTGTTACAGGAATGCTGTCCAGAAGTTTACCGTTATTGTTTACGATAGAGAGTTTCACATCGAAAGAACGGTATGTATTAGAAAAGCCTGTATTTTTCAATGTGAAAGAAATACTGGCATTCCGGTCCAGCAGTGAGGAACGTGAAATTCCGGATTTGGTCAGTGTATACCGGTAACCGAGATGGTTTGCAATATATTCATATCCGGAAATATCGGAGTACAGGGTGTCTTCAACGGTGTATGCAGTCTGTTTCCATTTATCCAGTACGGCAGTATCATAGTCTTTATTAAGATAGGATACATGCATGGTCTGAAGATCAGAAAGTGCCTGCTCCAGATCATTGTAAGGATTATCAATGATCACTTCTCCGCCGTTAGGTACATAGCGGCAAAGCTTGTTCTGATAATTCAGTTCATCCTTGCGGGACCAGAGTTCCAGAAATTCATCTGTCGTATGAGAACCATCTCCGTAGGTTCCCGTGTCGTTGGCAGAACCCAGCATACCATCGTTGAACAGTCCGAGTCTGGAAGATAAGCTTCCATCAAAGGCAGAAGTTTCAGACGGTACCTTTGCGGAATTCAGGATCATACGGCGGTGGCGTGGTGTCCGGACGGAAAGGTAAATGGATGGATCAATGTTGGAATCCAGAGTGTTCATAAGCGTTGTCATACTGTCCTGATCCAGATAGTTACTCTGGTTCATCTCACCACAGTTTCCAACAAAAATACCCTGCAGGAGATAGATGGTGTCCTTGTACCGGTTGATCACGGGTGCAACCTGCTTCATGTGTGTCATGATTTGTTCGAGCGAGTCCGGTTCACTGGTCAGATTATTGCCATTCCAGTCATAAAGAAAACGTACGATCAGCTGATGTCCGGAAGCTTTCCATTCGGAGAAGTAGCTATCCAGATTGGAAAGAGCGGCATTGCTGATGTCGCAGTCTCTGTATGGAAGAAGATTAATCTCCAGCATTACCAGCTGCGTGGATGTGTCTGCTGATTGCAGCGTATCCGGAATAGAAGGAACCTCCGTATCCGACAATGTGATTCCGGTCATAGTGTAAAAGCCTATGTAGGGATTCGCAAGTGCATCGGTTGATTCACTGCTGTCTTCCGGTGTATAATCTAAGAATCGTATCTTCCTTACACATAGTGTAAGGAGAATGATACAGAGTAACAGCAAGATCAATTGCAGCAGATGGATCAGACGTGTGTGCGCGTGTGACGGGTGTTTTTTCATATGTGTCATCTCCTGATATGGCGGAAAAAGCCGGCGGCTTTGTGAGCAAGTGGACGGAAGGGGCGAAAAGCTAACCAGAAGCCTGCGAGCATCCGGTAGAAAGGATTCCTCGTGCTGAATTCCCGTCCGTTACGGCAGCAGGCGATGAGCCGGCCGCGGATCTGGTCCGGACGGAGAGGCCCCTCGATCACAGTCTGATTATCACCGACCATATAGAATCCGTCTTTTTTGATCTTCCAGATGCGGTGTAGAACCAGTATACTCTGGTCTCTCCGGTAAAGGATGACATCGCCGCGGTGCAGAGAATCGGTACTGCAGGGGGCGATGACAGCTTCATCACGGCCAGGAATGAACAGAGGATACATACTGTATCCCTGCGGCTTCAGACGGATGGGATGACCATCACGCAGAAGTTTCTCGATATCTACAGGATAAGAACTTCTGTCTGTTGTATGTGACTGTTGTGAATTTGTATGATTCATATATACTTCCAATCCGCGCGGCAGGAAGTGCTGCGCTGTTCAATGATTAATTTAATTCAGGATACATTTTATTATAGCATCTGTAATAAGGAAATACCATAATTCCGGAAATCTTCAGAAAGGAATGAAAGCATGATAAAAAGACAAGAGGGATATCAGTTAAAAAATATAGAGGGAGTTTATCATCTGCTTCCATTTGGTCAGAAGGTAGCGGACCAGAAGAGAGGAATTACAATGAATGAGACCGGTGTATTTCTGTGGAATGCACTGGAAACACCGAGAACGGACGAAGAACTGATCTGTCTTGCTGCAGAGCACTATGGCATTACAGAGAGTGAAGAAAAAGAGAAGTTGAAGAAAGACATCCTGGAATTCGTAAGCCAGCTGCAGAATCTTGGAATCTTGAGGAGAAATTTCACAGAGCATCTGTCGGCTGTAGGCGAGAGATGTTGTGCCGGGATGCAGATTGCCGGAATCGAGGTTGGCTTTCTGGGAGCGGAAGAGATGATACCGGAGAAGTTTCATGATTTCATGACCAAATTTCCGAAAAAAGATGGAGGGAAAGAGACTGGCACAGATGGTATCAGAGAAGAGGATAGAGCCGATAACTGGGATCAGATCATCGAATTTACAGAATATCCTCCGGAAAGCAGACAGAATGGGAAGGTTCTGCTCCGGAATAAAGAACTGACCGTCAGTGAGTGGGAAGAGGGATATATCCTGACATTTCCATCGATGAGCAGCATATATGAAGCCTATATGACAGAAGACGGGAGTTATGTGAGAATCTACTGCAGACGGCCTTTTGGAGATGAAGAGGTGGATCAGCTGTTTCACGCAGTCCGCATGTTCTATCTTTATCTGGCGCAAAAGAAGGGCTATTATGCAGTGCATTCGGCATCGATTCTATATGAAGGAAAGGCATGGCTGTTCTCCGGGCATTCCGGAATGGGAAAATCTACGCATACGGCGATGTGGCATGAGCAGTTAGGTGTCCCATATCTGAATGGAGATCTGAACCTGATCGGAAGAAAAGACGGAAAAATGATCGTACGTGGAATCCCGTGGTGCGGGACATCTGAGATCTATACCACAGAGGATTATGAACTTGGAGGTATCGTGTTATTAGGACGCGATACGAAGGATCATGTAGAACCGCTTAGTACGTATGAGAAGATCATGAGGGTGATGCAGCGGATGATCTCCCCGGTATGGAAAGAAGAACTGCTGGAGAAGAATCTGGAATTCTCGAAAGAGCTGGCGAAAGAGATCCCTGTCCTGCATCTGTTCTGTACAAAAGAGTTCAGTGCGGTAGAGACGGTGAAGAAAGAGATAGACCGCCTTGGAAAAGAAAATGGCACGGCCGGTACGATACAGGGAGTGCAATATAAGGAGACGGAAGGTTAAGATGAAGGATAAAGTACAGCTTATCAAAAAACATCTGAAAGATGGAACGCTTCAGAAGATGTGGATACAGACCCGCTGGATCTATCAATACGCCAGAAGGTACTGGAAAGCGATGGTTCTGTATACGGTACTCGGACTTGCAGGAACAGGAGTATCACTGGTTTCCAGTATGATCTCAAAAGATCTTGTTGATATCATTACCGGACACCAGACAGGAAAGCTTCTGAGTACATTTGCGGCGATGATCGGTTTCTCGGTGGCCAATATTCTGGTAGGACAGGCATCCGGTTATGCTTCGACATTTATCAATCTGAAAGTCGATGCAGAGATAAAAAACGACATATTTGCCAAGATGCTGGTCACAGACTGGGAATCACTCACGGCATACCACACGGGTGATCTGGTCACCAGGTGGAGTTCGGATGCATCGAATATCTCGAGCGGTATCCTGAACTGGATCCCGAACCTGATTATCTATACGGCAAAGTTCGTGAGTGCGTTGTGGGTTGTGGTCTATTATGATCCTACATTTGCAATCTTCGCGCTGCTTGGAATTCCGTTCAGTGCATTGATGTCGAGACCGTTATTACGACGGATGCGCAACAACAATGAGCGGAGCGCGGCAATGAATGCAAAGCTTTATGGTTTCAACCAGGAAGCATTCTCGAATATACAGACGATCAAGGCATTTGACATGATACATTTCTATATCGACCGGCTGAAGAATCTGCAGAAAGACTATATCAACATGAGACTGGAATTCCAGAAAATGTCGATCCTGACCTCTGTGCTGATGTCGATCGTTGGATTTGCGGTATCGTACAGCTGCTACGGCTGGGGAATCTACAGAGTCTGGAGCGGAGCGATCAGTTACGGTACGATGACGATGTTCCTGTCCTTATCCGGAACGTTGACGGCATCTGTAAACTCTCTGACAGGGCTGATCCCTACGGCCATATCACTGACCATATCTGCGGGGCGTCTGATGGATATTGTTGAGATGCCGCAGGAAGACTACAGCCAGGACAAAGAAGTGCGGGGATTCGAAAAAGAGCACCGTGCAGAGGGTGTGGGACTTAAGATGGAGAATCTGGAGTATACCTATCATAACGGAACGAATGTATTCGAACATGCAACGGTAGAAGCCTATCCGCATGAGATCGTGGCATTAGTAGGACCGTCGGGAGAAGGAAAGACGACGATGCTGCGGCTGATCCTGTCACTGCTTCGTCCGCAGGAAGGAGAAGCCTGGATCTGTGCGGGAGAGAACCGGAATCAGAAAGTGGAGATGTCGCCGTCGACCAGACGCCTGTTCTCCTATGTGCCACAGGGCAATACGATGTTCTCTGGTACGATCGCAGAGAATCTGCGGAATGTAAAACCGGAAGCGACCGATGGCGAGATCATAGAGGCATTGAAACTTGCCTGTGCATGGGAATTTGTAGAGAAGCTTCCGGATGGAATCAACAGTATTGTAAAAGAACGCGGAGGCGGCTTCTCGGAAGGACAGGCACAGCGTCTGTCCATTGCCAGGGCACTGCTTCGGAAGTCCCCGATCCTGCTGTTGGATGAAGCAACTTCGGCGCTGGATGTGGCGACAGAGCGTAAGGTGTTGAAGAATATCATGATGGATACTTATCCACGAACCTGTATTGTGACGACACATCGACCAACGGTATTAAATATCTGTGACCGTGTGTATGCAATCCGGCAGAAACGGTGCAAGGTGCTTGGACAGGATGAGATCGATCAGATGGTGAGGGATTTTTAGAAAATGGGATATGGATGAGAAGAAAAGAGAAGTTGCCAGCGGCAACTTCTCTATATGTTTGTGTTTAAGACAACTTCTTTGAAGTATTAATCATCTGTGATAGATACACCTGTGATTGCGAGTCCGGGATTGCTAGTAACGATAAGATCACCAAATCCGATATTGTCACTTGGGTTCTGATGATAGCTTAATTTAACTTTAAGAGTAGTTGTTCCATCACCAGAGATTAATCCGGCACCACCAGATACGTAAGTTACATTCTGGTTGAATGAAATTGTAAGAACCTGTGCTTCTTTAGTGTGATCTGACTTGTGCTGCCCATTTACCTGAATACGGTAGTCGCCGCGACCTGTTTCAGGAGCCTGGTGAATGTATGCGGATGCAGTATAGCAACCACTTGCAGCATAAACGCCTTCAGCCATACCATCATCGATAGAAATTACTGGTTTTGAATAGTTACTCATAATATGTTCTCCTCCTTTGTAATTTGATAAATTAATTGTTTGAATAAGCGTAGCCTGTACATTTTAATTGTGTAATATCACCGTCTGCCTGAAGCATAATTTCTGCTGATTCAGGTGTACTGGACCAAGATAAAGTAAGTGAATTTCCTGAGACAGATGCGCTAGCTCCACCATCCCATCTAGTAAGCCATCCACTAGCAAGGTTCATATTGAAATTCAGTACAACCTTTGATTGAGAAGAAGCTATTTTTTTAAGATTTAATGTAATTTTAACCTCTCCGCGTCCGCCCCAGTTGGCTGTAATGTCTGGTACGGAAATGGTTATATCGTCAGAAGCACCACTTGCAGCATAAACGCCTTCAGCCATACCATCATCAATAGAAATCATAGGTTTTGTATATTGTTTCATGAATATAATTACCTCCTTTGGAGACTATTTTACAGAGTATGTAAATCCTGTCATCTGTAAATTATCAATGCTTGTTCCGTGATTCAGATGAACTCCAATCGTAAGTGGACTCTCTGTTTTTTCAGCATCAAATGTAAAGGTTGCTGTATTACCAGAGCAGGAACAGTTGGCAGAACCGGCTTCAGCCTGATCAATTGTATCGTTAAATGTTACATGTAATGTAATTGTTCCTGATAAACCAGACCAGTTCGCCAAGGCAAGTCCCTTACCGCCATTTGTACCCCAACGATCCCATACACCATAATATGTTACGTCCAGAGTTCCCTGAGAAGCACCACTTGCAGCATAAACGCCTTCCGAAAGTCCTGTATCTATAGAAACAACCGGCTTTTTGTAAATTTTTTCCATGTTATTACCTCCTGTTTATCAGTTTTTATTTTAACATAAAATCTTAAAAAATAAAGGAAAGATTTCCATTTTTTGGTAAATATTTGAAAGAAATTCTTTAGCAAACGCTAAAACCACAAAAACTTTTTTTATAGATATGCCGGATTTACTTGAAAAGAAAACTCAACTATTATAAAATAAAAGAGACTAACAAAGAATCTTTGAATAAAATATTTATGGGCAAAGCTATGGAAACATAGTGGCGCAAAGCTATAGGGACCGGGAGATGGTCAGCCAGTTGCAAGACGAAAAGGACAATACTTTTTCTTCTTGCTTTTTTTTCGCTCAAAAAGAAGCAAGTGGTTGGGAATTGTTTATGTCAGAGGAGGAACGTAATGACGAGGAGACATAGCAAGGAAGAAGTGAAACATAAGCTTCACCGGGCACTGTTCCGGGTCGTGAAGGAAGAAGGAATCGAGGGAGTGACGGTCAGAAAGATATCGAAGGCAAGTGAACTTTCGGATCCCTATATTTATCAGTGTTATAAGAATCTCGGGGAGATGATGTCCGATGCATTTCTTAAGATTGACGAAGAAGTTGCAGAGCTTGTCGGAAAATTGCTGCAGAATACGGAAAGCTCGGAAAAAGAAACAGCGAAGCTGGATGAATCCTGCAGGATCATGTGGAGGGCATACTAGGATTTCTTAATGGAAGATCCGGAGAAAACGGTTTTTTACTGGAGATATTACCAGTCTGCGCGATATACCAGGGAATTTCTGGAACGCAGAAGAAATGTACTGCATCAGTTTGTAGAATACATGGAAAAGGCAGGAAAGGATTTTGAGATTACAGAGATTATGGATCCGGAGGTGATCGTATCGAATATTGTAGATAGTACGGTATCGGCAGCGGTCAAAATACATCTGGGATATATTGATCGGACAGAGCTTCCGGCCCGCACCGTGTATCAGTCGGTATTTGCATTAGTGTTTCATTTACTGCATCTGGATGTCTGGGATGCGTCTTATATGTAAAATGCTAAGGAAACAGTTCTTTTTAGGATTATATATTGCTTTCTAAAATTCAGTCGTATAAACTTATAAATAAGAATACGATTTTAGATGTAAAAGTAAGAGGGAAAGGACTGAAATGCAGTGGAACAAAAGACCAGAACCGAATATTCTGTGATGAATGCATCTGTGGCAATGCTTGCGCAGTTTCTGGCGATTTTTATGGGATTTATAACCAGAGTTGTATTTACGAGAACTCTGAGTGAAGGATATGTCGGAATCAATGGATTATTTACAGATATTCTGAATATACTTTCCTTGTCAGAACTCGGGGTAGGAACTGCGATTACCTACGCACTCTATGAACCGATAGCGAAAAAGGATATCAGACGTCAGCAGATCCTGATGCGGATGTTCAAAAATTTTTACAGAGGAACAGCCGCTTTCGTGCTGACTGCCGGATTGATGCTGATCCCATTTCTGGATGTACTGATGAAGAACCGTCCGGATGTTGATCATTTAATCCTGATCTATCTGTTGTATTTATTGAATTCGGTTGTTTCATATCTGCTGATCTATAAGAAAACGTTAGTCGATGCACATCAGCTGAATTATCTGACCGTGATCAACCATAATGGATTCCTTGTTTTGCAGGATATCTGTCAGATCATTATTCTGCTGGTGACGAAAAATTTTGTTGTATTTCTGCTTGCGGCTGTACTGTGTACATTTTGTGCAAATGTAACCATGTCGAGAAAAGCAGATGAACTGTTTCCATATCTGAAAGAACCCTGTAAAGACCGTCTGCCGGAAGAAGAACATCAGGATATTGTAAAGAATGTAAAAGCAATGTTGATGCATAAGCTTGGAACCGTAGTAGTCAGTAATACCGATAACCTGTTGATCTCAAGTTTTGTCGGAGTTATCACAGCGGGAATATATTCCAACTATTTTCTGATCATTGGTTCGGTGAGACAGGTATTGGAACAGGTGTTTCAGAGTATTGCAGCGAGTATAGGAAATCTCGGTGTGATGGAAAAATCAGACAAGGTGCATAAAGTTTTTTTGCAGCTGTTTTTTATCGGACAGTGGATGTATGGAGTGGCAGCAATCTGTCTGTTTGAACTGTTGAATCCATTTGTGGAACTTGCATTTGGAAAAAAATATTTGTTTGAATGGCAGATCGTACTGGTTTTATGCATTAGTTTTCTGATAAACGGAATGAGAAGAGCGGTGACAGTATTTAAAGAATCCATGGGATTTTTCTGGAATGACAGATATAAAGCGGTGGCAGAAGCTGTATTGAATCTGATCATATCGATCGTTCTGGTAATGAAGTGTGGTGTTGCAGGAGTATTTATCGGAACCATTGCAAGTACTCTTTTAACGACAACGTGGGTAGAGCCGTATATTATGTATAAGCACTGCTTCAAACGACCGGTCGAAAAATTTTTCTTTAGATATCTGTGTAATATTCTGATCATATTTCTGGTATGGTTATGTACGGATTATTGCTGCAGGGTGTACGATGGCGGAGCGTTTTTTAATCTGTTATACAGACTTGTTATATGTGCAGTTTTGCCAAATGTATTGTTGCTGGTAATTTACAGGTGGACTGAGGAATGGAAAGAATTATGGAAACTTCTGAAAAAGATTGTAGAGAAAATATTAGGGCTGAGAAGAAAGCATCGGTAATTATTCCTGTATATAATGCAGAAAAATATCTGGCAGAAGCGATCGACAGTGTGATCGGGCAGAGCTATCAGCCGATGGAAATACTTCTTGTGGAGAATATGTCCGGTGATCATAGCATGGATATCTGCAGAAACTATGAAAAGAAGTATGAAAATATTCATGTATATGAAGAAAAAAAAGCCGGATGTGCATGTGCAAGAAACAGAGGAATGGAAGAAGCGGAAGGAGAATATATTATATTTCTGGATGCGGATGATTACCTGAAGAATCCTGATATTATAAAAAAATGGATAAATGCGTTGGGAAAAGAAAATGCGGATATTGTAATCGGAAATTATGAGCGGTTATGGGATGGAAAGCTGCTTCCGGCAGCGGGCCATGAGACATTTTCAAAAGAAGACAGGGAATCGGAAGAATTCCGTTTTCAGGGATTCTTTTCAACAGGAACGCTTTCTTATGTCTGGGGAAGAGCGTACAGGGCATCTTTTCTGAAAAGACAGAAAATACAGTTTTATAATTGTTCCTATGCGGAAGACAAGCTGTTCAATATGGAATGTTACATAAAACAGGCACGCTATGCATTTATCAATGATACAGGCTATGTATATAGAAGGAATGAAGAGTCTATATCTTACCAATACAAACCGGATTCCTGTGAATGCTGGCTGAAGATCGCACATAGAACGGAAGCAGAAGTAAAGAAAAGCAGGAACGCTACCTATTTGGGAATGGTACGGTATACGATTGCATTTGCAGCATTTTTTGATGCAAAAATGGAGTATGTTGAGAAGAAAAAGTCTCTGAAAGCAGTGATAACATTACTGAAGAAATATAAAAAGGATGAACTTGCAAGAAGATGCCTGAAAGACCTGGCGCATGGAAAACAGATCCGTTATATAAATTCTAAAATGTGGAAGCTGATATTGGAAGGATTTTCCTTTGCCATGAATATGAATTTATATTGGGGACTGGCACTTGGGATCAAGCTTCTGGCGGATCTGCGGATTGATGAGAGATTATCAGACACAGGTCTCAGAGAATGAGAAAGGGTAGAGATAGAAACAGAAGAAAGCCTGCAGGACAGGTATAATTGAGAAAAGATATTCATATAATGAATTGACAAGAACAAATGCGTTTAGTAGAATCCTAGTTAGATGAGACTAACTTGGGTTCTTCATTTATATCAAAAGGAGTTCTTTCATATATGAATAAATGTTTAAAAAATCCGTCAAAAAATAAAACTTTAAATTTCCTGCGTTATCTGGGACCGGGACTTCTGGTAACGGTTGGATTCATTGATCCGGGAAACTGGGCATCGAATATTGCGGCAGGGTCTGGTTTCGGATATGAGTTATTATGGATGGTGACATTATCTACATTTATGCTGATCGTACTGCAGCATAATGCCGCACATCTGGGAATTGCAACAGGACTTTGCCTTTCAGAGGCGGCAAGCAGATATATGCCAAGGCTGTTAAAAGACCTCATACTTCTGACGGCAATGCTTGCAGCAATAGCAACGGCGATGGCAGAGATACTTGGTGGTGCGATCGCATTACAGATGCTGTTCCATATACCGGTCAGACTGGGAAGTATGCTGATCCTGGTGCTGGTATTATTCTGTGCATTTACGAATGCATATAAGAGAATTGAAAAACTGATCATATTATTTGTATCATTGATTGGATTTTCTTTCTTATTCGAAATTGGGATTGCGAAGATCGACTGGGGAGCAGCCGCAGTCGGATGGGTGAAACCTTCGTTTCCATCGGGAAGTATGCCGGTGATCTTAAGTGTATTAGGTGCGGTAGTGATGCCGCATAATCTGTTTTTGCATTCGGAGATCATACAGAGCAGGCAGTGGAATCTGGAAGATGATGAGGTGATCGAGCAGCAGTTGACATATGAATTTAAAGATACTCTATTTTCCATGATCATAGGCTGGGCGATCAACAGTGCCATGATCCTGATGGCAGCGGCGACGCTTTATCAGAATGGAAGCGGAAAACAGGTTGATGATCTGGCTGTTGCGGGAAAGATGCTGTCGCCTTTGTTGGGGAATGCGGCGACGGTTGTCTTCGCACTGGCACTTTTGCTGGCGGGTATCTCATCCAGTATCACTGCAGGAATGGCCGGTGGAACGATATTTTCCGGAATCTTTAACCAGCCATATGATATTAAGACAAAGGAAACCAAAAGAGGAGTCCTGCTGACGATGATTCCGGCAGTGGTTATCATCCTGTTTATCAGCCAGCCATTCGAAGGTCTGGTATATTCCCAGATGCTGCTTGCTGTCCAGCTTCCGGTTACAATTTTCACACAGATATATCTGACCTCTTCGAAAAAGGTGATGGGGAAATATGTGAACAGCAGACGTTTGAATTTTTTGCTTCTGGGAATTGCTGTGATTGTAACAGGGCTGAATATAGCATTGCTTTTATTCGGTTAAAGCAGAAGCGGCAACATTTTCCTTCTCAGGGAACATCTTTCTGAAGATCAGACGGATGAATGGTCCGCAGTAGAAGATCTGCCAGAAGAGAGCAACCGGGAAGTTCATGAATGTTGTCTGACACCAGATAGCGATCACATTACTTCCTGCGTTCTTGAACAGAATCGTTGCAACAAGACTCATGCAAGGACACATAATGCATACGATCATGGAAGAGATTGCAAGAGTGATGAAGATTGGTCTGTCCTGTGGTGTAACGATACGGAAGGCAAGCATATGTGCGAGTTTGTCAACGAAAACAAATTCCAGAACAAAGGCAACCGGCCACATGATTTTCAGTTCGCCGAAAGCCATCAGGAATACATCGTTACTCATTCCTCCCACGTTCAGGCAGATATTGTAACAGATCATGATGTAAACCATCAGAAAAGACATCATCAGTGTGAAAATAACATTTTGAAATAAAGTTTTTGGCATAATTTTTGTTCTCCTTTTTTATGAAATGTTTAAAAATGGGTACAAAAAAGACACTTGTGTTGTTCGTTAATCAAGCATACACTTGTGTCGTTTCCAATTAAACCAAAATCATCTTATGTTTTTGTCCGAATATGGATTATACATAATGCCTGTCTCAAAATCAAGTATTTTTTCAAAAACATGGCATCTGGCAGGAAATAACAGGTGATTTTCTTGACTGGAACAGGCATTGCAGTTAAGATGTTTTAGGAATATTTTTACGGCTGAAATATGCTGATTTTTTTGGAATAAAAAGATTCAGAAGAAGGAAGGAACGAAGGGAAAATAGTATGAAAGATTGGAATGAAGTAGTATTAGTACCAGAGTTTAATGAACAGGGTGTTGCCTGCTACCGTCTGGACGGGGGCGACTATCTGAATGAGTATTACATTGTGTCGGAAGCTTTTATTAAGGAAAAGGCATTTTCATAAAAAAAATCCACATATAATGCAGGTCATGTTGTTGCGTTATATGTGGATTTTTTATATACCAAAGTATGCAAGGGTAGTTGCCGGTGGCAAGTTCTCTGCATTAAAATTCAATTGCTCTCTTAACAGCATCGATATCTCCCGTAAATAAGATACTTTCCATTCCAAGTTCTTCACTTGCGATCACATTTTCCGCTGTATCATCGATGAAGAAGCATTCCCCTGGCAGAAGGTCGTATGCATTGAACAGGTGATAATAGATATCGTGTCCCGGTTTTGCCATTTTAAGCGGTGCTGAGAACACGATGCCGTCGAATTCTTTCAGGATTGGATGATCTTCCAGTGCGCGTTCCGCAAAACGGGTGGAGGCGTTGGAAAGCAGGTAGATCGGAACCCCGCGGGCTTTTAATTCTTTGATGAATTCCCAGGTCTCCGGAAGCGGATCGACATACTGGAACCAGTTCTCGAAGAAATCACGGGCAGTATCCTTCAGACGGTCCGGAAGTTCTGCAATTGTATCTTCTGCATTCTGGTCATAGTCGATGGTTCCGGCATCTAAAGCTGCCCAGTTTTTGAAGATGGCATCAGCAAGAATATTATAATCTTCCGGTGTAGAAGCAAATTTTCCCAGGATATAGTCTCCTTTAAATTTTCCGATTACATTTCCAAAGTCAAAAATAATATTCTTGTATTTCATCTTGAGTTCCTCCCTGTATTTTTCACTGCCTGTTTTATATTATAAATACTATTATAGCCTTATAGATAGAAGGAAGCAATATATGAATGATAAATAACATGTCAATATAAGTATAGTTAATAGAAGAATGGCAGGCTTTTGCGAGATTGACAATCATCGGGAAAGTGTATATGATTTTCGGTAGGACTGTAAAAGGAAAGAGAGATTATTATGGAAATCAGTATACTTTTAATGGAACAGATCGCAGAATTGTTTCTTATGATCCTGATGGGATATATTATTGTAAAGACAGGATTGTTAAAGGGAGAAGACAGTAAAGTCATTTCTAAAATTGTATTATATCTTGTTATACCGTGTGTGATCGTCAATGCATTTCAGGTGGATTATACAAGTGAAAAGGTGAAGGAACTTTTGCTGGTATTTGCAGCGTCGGTATTATTACAGGTTATATTACTGGCAGCAGTGTGGGGTGCCGGAAAGGTATTGAAATTAAATGAAGTAGAGGCAACATCCATCTATTATTCGAATTCGGGCAATTTGATCGTACCGCTGGTGACTTTTATTCTGGGAAAAGAATGGGTATTATACGGTTGTGTGTTCATGAGTGTCCAACTGGTATTTTTGTGGACGCATGGCAAGAATACGATCAGCCGGGAAGGAAAGTGGGACTGGAAAAAGATTGTCTTTAATGTAAATATGATTTCGGTATTTGCAGGAGTCGTATTATTCTTTACAAAGATCAGACTGCCGGAAATCGTAGATCAGGCATTGAGTTCTGTGGGCAGTATGATCGGTCCGGCGAG
>OCHA01000714.1_pt1 | contig 33639 bp, 26 predicted proteins | sample 1538591 | NCBI WGS metagenome assembly OCHA01 (sample SAMN04571710, study PRJEB22368) | human gut metagenome | biome: human gut; material: stool | host: Homo sapiens | place: Luxembourg | collected 2012-09-06 | reverse complement strand
TTTGTTTTGCCTTCAGGCAACCACTTTTCGGCAAATGAGCCGAAAAGATGCGCCCTAAGCGCTATGCTTGGACTCTCCTAAAGGAGAGTGTTTATGACTAAAACAATTACACATAAATTACTTTCAGTTATTGTTTTTATATGTTCGTTCTCACCTCCACAAACGCCACACAAGGCGTTTTTATTTTTGTTTTGATTACTTTTGTGTTCTTTTTCTTTTCTCGCCAGAAGGGCTTTTTAATTGTTTGTCTACCAAATTTGTTAATCAGCAATCTTGTTTACTCTATAAAAATTGGTTTGCTGCTTACCCTCAAAAAAAGATTTTTTGATTTCTATGTACCCGTATTCTTCAAGCCAGTGTAACGCACGGCGGGCAGTGTTAGAATGTATGTTGCAGTATTCAGCTATTCGTTCTACTGAATACCAACACTCGCCGACACTGTTTTTCCTGCTTACAAGAAAACAGTACACAGCAAAATCTCTCGGTTTCATTTCTTCATCAAAAATACAGTTCGGCAGAAGAAAGAAATTACCTTTTTGCTTATTCATAAAATCACCTCCTCACTTACCCTTGCACACTTTTTAAGCCTTTTGAGCCAAACTTTTTTAAGTCCCTTCACTTATAGCCACGAAAACGGCAAAAAATGAGGGTGTTTCAATTTTATTTACAAAATATTTACATACGCCTTTCATATATTTAGCCGTTAAGTAACTACTTTTGAGCCTATTTTTTTATCACAAAAAAGATAACAGATTTTTTCACATTGCGTGCATCTTCATAAGATACATTTAAGGTATTACTAATCAACCTGCACAAACAATATGTAGTGGATAAATCAATTTACTGATTTATCCACTACAACTCATAAAACCTTTTTGACACAATCCAACAGTTTTTATCAATTATTTATGTATCTTCCAAAGATACATCTTTTTTATTTTCAGCACTTTGCACAACTGTTAAAACAAAAAATAGCAGTTTCTCGTAATTGAGAAACTGCTATTCATAAGCAAGTATTTTTAAATTGAAATTCTTATTCGTTTAATAACCTAACCGCTAACTTAAATCCTATTTCAAATGCCTGACATTCAGCCAGAGAAGTATATTCTTCACAACATTCAACATATTTCTTAAACACATCAAGTTCTTTGTCTTTAAGTTTTGATATCAGATACTCCTGATGCCTTGCCATCAGTTCAACTAATTCTTTTTCATCGTCAAATACTTCTTTATCCTCAAAAGGTTTTATATTTCCATACCATAACTTCTGCAGTATTGACATAAAATCAACTCCTTTGCAGTACAAACATATACCACAAAGGAATTTCAATATCCAGCTTTTTATTTCTAATCTTTCAAGTATTATATAGGTTTTGAATAACGAGGTACATAAAAATGAACTTCAATAATTTTGTTATACATATTCACTTAAAAAATATTTGCATAAACCAACTTATTTTATGTTTTATTGACTAAAATCTTCTTTTTATATATAATTACTGTGTATATAACCTTTTTAAAAAAAATTATTTTGCGAGGAGGCTGTTACGGTGATTTTAGACAAAAAAGAAATGACCGAAGAAGATGTTAAACTGCATTTTATAACTCCTGCGATACAGACTAAATGGGGACTTGACAGAATTACTATGGAGACCAAAATAACAGATGGTCGAATAAATCTTAAAGGTAATCTTGCAATTAGAGAAAAGCCCAAAAAAGCAGATTATGTTCTTTATCTTAATAAAGACAAGCCTATAGCTATTGTTGAAGCAAAAGATAACAATCATACTGTTTCTTATGGCTTGCAGCAGGCAATGACTTACGCCCAAATGATGGATATCCCTTTTGCATACAGTTCAAATGGCGATGGCTTTCAGGAACATGATTTTCTTACAGGTAAAGAGCGCTTATTGTCTTTAGATGAATTTCCATCCCCGGATGAATTGATCTCACGTTGGGAGTCGGATTCTAACGGTGGAGATGGTGTTTCTCCTGATGAGATGAAGATTGTAGAGCAGCCTTACTATTCAAGTCAAAATACATATGATCCTCGTTATTATCAAAGAAATGCTATTAACAGAACGGTTGAGGCAATAGCCAAAAGGCAGGACAGAATTCTACTTGTTATGGCTACCGGTACAGGAAAAACATATACTGCATTTCAGATTGTATATCGCTTGTTAAAAAGCGGACTAAAGAAAAAGGTATTATATCTTGCTGATAGAAATATTCTTGTTGATCAGTCTATTCAGCAGGATTTTTCACCACTTGAAAAAACAATACACAAAATTAATTTCACTAAGGATGATCCTGTAACAATAACTTCGCATGAAGTATATTTTTCACTTTATCAGCAACTAGTCGGAAATGATGATAATGAAGAAGAAACTAGTGATGATGAAACTGCCGAGCGTTTTGCAAAGTTGTTCAGTAAAGACTTCTTTGATTTGGTAATCGTTGATGAGTGTCACAGAGGTTCAGCTAAAAAAGACAGTAACTGGAGAAAGATTCTTGAGTATTTTTCTTCAGCTACTCAAATTGGAATGACGGCAACTCCAAAGGAAACAAAATATATTTCAAACATTGATTACTTTGGAGAACCTGTTTATACCTATAGTTTAAAAGAAGGAATCGAGGACGGTTTCCTTGCTCCATTTAAGGTTATAAATATAAAGACTAATATCGGCGAAGGCTGGAGACCGTGTAAAGGTCAGCTTGATAAATACGGACACGAAATAGAAGACCGAATCTACACAAATAGCGATTTTGATTACAATATAGTTATCGAAGACCGTATTTATGAGGTTGCTAATGAAATAACAAAATATTTAAAGAGTACTGACCGAATGCAGAAAACAATTGTTTTCTGTGCCAATGAAGAGCATGCAGAAAATATGCGTGTCGCACTTAATAATCTTAATGCAGATATGTGTAAGGAAAACCCTGATTATGTAGTGCGCATTACTGGATCTGACACTTACGGCAAAAGCAAACTTGATTATTTCATTTCTGTATCATCTCCTTATCCAGTTATTGCAACAACGTCAAAGTTGCTTTCAACCGGCGCGGACTGTAAAATGACTAAACTTATCGTTTTAGATGAAATGATAAGTTCAATGACAGAGTTCAAACAGATTATAGGCAGAGGTACCCGACTGCGAGAAAAAGAAGGCAAAAATCATTTTGTCGTTATGGATTTCCGTAATGTTTCACGCCTGTTTTCAGACCCTGATTGGGACGGCCCGATTGAAATGGTTGAAGGATATGATCCGAATGCAAAGCCTGAATCAAAAGGAAATGATGAAAACGGCAGCGGAAACGGTAATGAACCTGGCGGAGATACGAAAAAGCAAAAGCCTATTGTTGATGCTAACGGATGTAAGGTCGATATTCTCGGAAAAACAGTTGCCGTTTATGATGCAAACGGAAAACTGCTCCGACAGGAAAGTATTGTAGATTATACAAAGTCAAATATCCTTGGTAAATATGCTTCACTCGATAACTTCATCCGTCAGTGGACATCAGAGCAGAAAAAAGAAGTAATCAACGAGCTTTTAAAAGAACAGGGAATTGACTTAAATCAAATGAAAGAAGAGCAGAATATGACAGATGTAGATGATTTTGATTTTATCTGCCATGTTGCTTTCGATAAAAAACCGCTTACTCGCCGTGAGCGTGCAAACAATGTTAAAAAGCGTGATTTTCTCAGTAAATACAGTGGTGTAGCAAGAGAGGTGCTTGAAGCTCTTCTTGATAAGTATATGAACACAGGTATTTATGAGATTGAAAAAACAGAGATATTGCAGCTGGACCCGTTTAAGAAGTTCGGCAAACCTGCTAAAATAGCAACCTATTTTGGCGGTAAAGAAGGATATCTCAAAGCAGTTAAAGAACTAGAGAAAGAAATTTATGAGGTAGGATAATATAATGAGTAATTTATCGGGATTTGTAAAAAGACTTCGTGATATTATGCGTAATGATGCAGGTATTAACGGAGATGCCCAGCGTATCGAGCAAATTGCATGGATGCTCTTTTTAAAGGTGTACGATGCTAAAGAGCAGGATTGGGAGTGGGACGACGACAACTATACTTCCATTATTCCCGAAGAATGTCGCTGGAAAAACTGGGCTGTTGACGATAAATCAGGTAAAGCTATGACAGGGGATACGCTCCTTGATTTCGTCAATAATACTTTGTTCCCGACTCTTAAAAAGTTACCCGTAACAGCCTCAACGCCCATTAAAAAGGCTATCGTTCAAACAACGTTTGCCGATGCCAATAACTATATGAAAGATGGTGTTCTTCTTCGTCAAGTCTTGAATGTAATTGACGAGCTTGACCTCAGCGATTATGAGGAGAGCCACGCATTCGGCGATATATATGAGTCTATCTTAAAAGAACTGCAAAGTGCTGGCTCGTCAGGTGAGTTTTATACTCCCCGTGCTGTAACTGATTTTATGGCTAAAATGATTCAGCCTAAAATCGGCGAAAAAATGGCTGATTTTGCTTGCGGTACAGGTGGTTTCCTTACAAGTTGGCTCAAAGAACTTGAACCGCAGATTAAAACAACAGACGATAAAGAATTGTATGATAACTCTATCTACGGTGTAGAGAAAAAGCAGTTTCCTTATATGCTATGTATTACAAATTTGCTTTTGCACAATTTGGATGTTCCTCAGGTGTTCCACGGCAACTCGCTTCTTCACGATGTTCTCGACTATACCGAAGATGACCAGTTTGATGTAGTTCTTATGAATCCTCCATATGGCGGTTCAGAAAAGAATGATGTTAAAAATCATTTTCCATCAGACCTTGCAAGCTCTGAAACAGCAGATTTGTTTATGTCTGTAATAATGTACAGATTAAAGAAAAACGGCAGAGCAGCCGTTATTTTGCCTGACGGTTTTTTGTTCGGTACAGATAATGCAAAAATTAATATTAAGAAAAAACTTTTGAATGAATTTAACTTGCATACTGTTATCCGTATGCCGTCAAGCGTTTTTTCTCCTTATACTTCAATTACAACAAATATTTTGTTCTTTGACCGTACTCATCCTACAGATGAAACTTGGTTTTATCGCCTTGATATGCCTGACGGTTATAAGCATTTTTCAAAAACAAAACCAATGAAGCTTGAGCATTTTGCTCCTGTAATTCAGTGGTGGAATGACCGTCAGGAAATCAGTGTTGACGGCTTTGATAAAGCAAAGAAATATACAGTAAATCAGCTTGCTGATGAATTCGGATATAATTTTGACCAGTGCGGTTATCCTCACGAGGAAGAGGAGATTCTCGACCCTCTCGACCTTATTCAAAAATATGAGGAAAAACGAGCATCTCTCAATGCAGAGATTGACCGAGTGCTTGCTGAAATAACTTCAATTCTCGGAGGTAATGCCGAATGACACCGCAAGAATTGAAAAACAGCATTTTGCAGCTGGCTATACAGGGCAAACTTGTAGAACAACGCCCTGAAGAAGGCACGGCCGAGGAACTCTTTGCCCAAATTCAAAAAGAAAAACAAAAACTTATTGCAGAAAAGAAAATCAAAAAAGAAAAACCTGTCCCCGAAATCACCGACGACGTAAAGCCATTCAATATCCCTGAAAGTTGGAAATGGGTGAGGTTACGAGAAGTTGCTAATGTAACGGGAGGATATGCGTTTAAAAGCACATCATTTTGTGATAAGGGGTATAGAGTAATACGCATTTCTGATTTTAATGAGAAAGGTTTTATTAATAGTAAGATTGTTCGTCACCCGTTTGATGAAAGTTTAACACCTTTTTTACTGCAAGAAAAAAATATTATGTTGTGTATGACTGGAGGAACAGTAGGAAAAAGTTATTTTGTTAGTAGCCTTGATGAGCCAATGCTTACTAACCAAAGAGTTGCAACAATTAAAATTATTATTGCTATTGAAGAATATATAAATTTTGTGATTTTGTCTCCTATTGTTCAAAAAATAATAAAAAAAAGCAAAAATTCCACAAACGACAATATATCAATGGATACTATTAATTCTTTTCCTATCCCTCTTCCACCCCTTGCCGAGCAAAAGCGAATTGTTGCCAAAATCGAGGAATTACTGCCCTATATTGACCGTTATGAGCAGGCGTGGAGCAAGTTGGAGCAGTTTAACAGCCGTTTCCCTGAGGATATGAAAAAATCTCTTTTGCAGTATGCAATACAGGGCAAACTTGTAGAACAGCGCCCTGAAGAAGGCACAGCAGAGGAACTCTTTGCCCAAATTCAAAAAGAAAAACAAAAACTCATCGCAGAAAAGAAAATCAAAAAAGAAAAACCTCTCCCCGAAATCACCGACGACGAAAAACCATTCGATATTCCAGAATCTTGGAAGTGGTGTAGACTTGGAAGTATTTTGAACAAGCTTACAGATGGTGCCCATTCTACTCCGAAATATACTCCTGTCGGTATACCATTTCTATCAGTAAAAGATATGAGCTCAGGAGTGTTGGATTTTTCAAATTGTAAATATATTTCTGAAGAAGAACATCAAACATTATATTCTAGGTGCAATCCTGAATATGGAGATTTGCTACTTACAAAAGTAGGAACTACAGGTATTCCAGTTATTGTTGACACTAATCAACCATTTTCTTTATTTGTCAGTGTTGCACTTTTGAAGTTTGACCAAAATCTTATATACAATAAATTCCTAAGGTTGTTAATAAATTCTCCTCTTGTGCAAACACAAGCAGCTGAAAATACTAAGGGCGTTGGCAATAAAAACTGGGTAATGCGTGATATTGCTAATACAATAATTGTTCTGCCGCCACTTGCAGAGCAAAAACGCATCGTAGAAAAATTAGAACAACTCCTGCCCCTGTGCGATAATTTAAAATGAGGTGCTTGAATGAAAGATTTAGAATGTAAAGTTAAATTATTATGTCCACTCTGTGGTAATGACCAGTTTGTATCATTGGATGAGGAATTTGAAGACCTTCAATATGCTTCTGATGAGGTACGGGTACTTTGCTCCGATTGCGGTTTGGAATATACAAAGAGAGAACTTATTGATAGTAATGCCGAATTTATAGAAAATGCTTTAGATGAATTAAAAAAAGATGCAGTCGAAGAAGTGGAAAAAGAACTGAAGAAAGTGATGAAGAAATGGAAGTTTTGACTAAGATATTTCATGAAACAATGATATTTTTAGATAATTGGGGGGCGCTTATAATTGCAGGAATATCTCTATTAGTAGCCATTATTTCACTATTCAAATCTTCAAAAGCACAACGCCTTCAAAATAAAGTTAATGAATTGGAACTAAAGATTAAGCAAAATGAATTAGAACGGATTGCTAAGGAAAAAGAATCTGCGACAATTGCTTGTGTAGAGGCAAGAGTTATTAATGTAGGTAAAGGAAAATACAGACTTAAGGTTTGGAATTCAGGGAACGCAACTGCTTACAATGTCATTGCTCGATTTGACGGTGATGTTGGAATTATGATTCTTGATGAAGAAAAGCAACCATTTGAAGAATTAGAGGCAAGAAAAAACTATGAGTTAATTTTAGTTACACATTTTGGTTCTTCATCCAAATTTAAAATAATTACAGAATGGACAGATTCAAATGGAAAACATCATAAAAAAACGCAAATGGGCGATTTATAAAAGATTTATAAACATTTGAAAATTTGAGAAAATTTAGTGGTAAACAAAATGATTGTACAGCTTTTCATTTGATTTGGATATAGTAAAATTTGAATAAAGATGATTAAGATGATTAATAAAATCTGTATCTATAAATTTAAATCTGTAATATAAGTTAGTCAAAAATATGGACTGAATTAAAGTCTTGCAAAATAAATCAAATAAATGGTGATAAGATAAAATGAGTTCAATATTAGAAATAGGAAACAATAAAATAAAGTGCCAAAAATTCACTCCAGAAATGTTAGTCCAAACCATGCTGGATCTTATGGATTATAACACTAATCTTATAGGAAAGACTATATTAGAAAACTCATTTGGCTCGGGGAATATCTTAAAGGCAATTGTTGTTCGCTATATTGAGAGTGCAATAGCAGAGGGTTTCACTAAATCGGAAATTTCTGATGGATTATCAAGGGATATATACGGAATTGAATTGGACAAAGAGCTTTACACCAACTGTCTTTCTGATTTAAATTCAATACTACTTACTTACTCAATACCAGATGTAGATTGGAAACTCTTTAATGATAACGCACTATTTTTGAATCTAAAGATCTCTTTTGATTATGTAATTGGAAACCCACCATATATTTCATATGCAGAGATGGATAAAAAGAGCCGAAAAATTCTTAAGGATAAGTTTGAGACATGTGCTATTGGAAAATTTGATTATTGTTATGCATTTATTGAGTTGGGTTTAAAATATTTGAAAGAAACTGGAAAGTTGGTTCAACTTGTCCCCAATAATATTTTTAAAAATGTATTTGCCAATAAATTAAGAGAATTTCTTAAAGATCATATTTCAGTGATTTACGATTATCCAAATCAGAAACTGTTTGATAAAACTTTGACTTCAGTAAGTGTATTTTTATATGACAAAGAAAATTTTTCTAACATTGTTCATTATCAAAATGTTACCGAAAGTATTAAAAAAGATATCAGTCGTATTTCACTAGGTGAAAAATGGATCTTTACTAGTAATGACAATAGCAGAGATCAAATGTTAAGATTTGGTGATTTTTTTCATGCATCCATAACTATTGCCACATTATTTAATAAGGCTTTTATTGTTGACGAACAATGTGTTGACAAAGAAATGTTAGAACAGGAAGTCCTTAGAAATGCAGTTAGTCCTAAAACATTAAGATACAATATAAAGAGAAAAATCATTTTTCCTTACAAATACGATAACGATGGTTTATGTCGCTATTCAGAAAGCAATTTTGAAAGCCTATTTCCCAACACAGCAAAACACTTTAAACGATATTCAAAAGAACTTAACGATAGAAACAGCGACGAAAATGCTCAGTGGTTTGAATATGGTAGATCTCAAGCCTTAACGCATCTAAACGAAGAGAAATTACTTATTTCTACTATAATTACAGACTCTGTTGAAGTATACAAGTTAGACCGAGATACTATACCTTTTTCGGGAATATATATAACAGTTAAAGATGAAAATTACACTTTAGACGACGCAATAGAAATTCTTAAAAGTGAGCAATTTCTAAGATATGTTCAAAGTATTGGTATAAGCATCAGTGGTAGATCGTTACGAATATCATGCAAGGACATAAATAATTATGAGTATTCAGGAGGGCAATGAAATGGAAAAACTACAATATGTAATCGAAGATAAAACCATTGCTGAACTATTGGGTGTTCAAAACTTTTCTACTGATGAATCGGCTGTTTTAGAGTTGGTAAAAAATGCATATGATGCTCGAGCTACTTTTGTCAAATTAATTTTTGGCGAAAACATGCTTACAATACTTGATGATGGTATTGGAATGAATATCGATGACATCAAGCAAAAATGGATGCATGTTGGAAAAAGTACAAAAGAATACACAACTGTTCTTGAAAATAATCAAGTAAGAGTTCTTGCTGGATCAAAAGGTGTTGGTCGTTTTGCTCTTGCGAGACTTGGGCAATTTGCTACTGTAATATCTAAAAAAGAAAGTTTTCCTTGCGTTATTTGGGAAACAGATTGGACATCTTCTTCAGTTTCTATTGACGAGAGTTTCAATGAAAAAGGCACCAAAATAGTAATCGACAGTTTAAGAGTCAAATGGAATAAAAAAAAGGTGGAAAATCTTGTTTCGTTTCTATCAAAAACTTATAACGATACTTCTATGAGTATTCTTGTAGAGCATCCTGATATTAATAAAGAAATTGTACCATATATTACTGATTTGAGCCCCGGAATAAACTGTTTAGCTAAAATTCATCTGAATTATAACAGCGCTAATCAATCATTGGATACTGAAATTATTTCTGATGAATTTTCCGATCTGGCTACAAATTATTGCAGTAATATTAATCTAAAATATTATTTTCAAACAGTCAGTGCTTTTGATGAACTTAAATCTGTGGATAAATGGGAATTATCCGATGAAGAACTCAAAAATTGTTTATTCAAACTAGGAGATTTTTCAGCTGAGTTCTCTTTTACAATTAATCCTACTAAATCTGATGTTGAAAAGTTTTTGTATAAGCATTATACACTGCCTTGCGAAGCTTTAAAGGGTGTTATCTTGTATCGAAATGCTTTCAGTATTTCATCTTATGAAGGAAAGAAAGATTGGTTAGGATTTGGTAAGCGCTCAAGGAAGTCTCCTGCTGCTGCTACTCATCCAACAGGAGCTTGGCGTGTAAGAGAAAATCAAATGGCTGGTAAGGTGGAAATCGATAAACAAAGAAATTCCGTTTTGCAAGATCTTTCAAACAGGCAGGGATTAGATGAAAATATTTTTTATGAATTGTTTGTCGAGATTATTCTTTCTGGCATAAAAGTGTTTGAAAGATACCGTCAAAATATTATTCGCCACATTAATGTAAAAAACACCCCTATTGAACAAAAGCCTACTCCAATTAGTGAGAAAATTGTATCCAATCCCAGTTCTGCCGCTACATTAACCAAAGAAGAGTCTGCGCAGTTAGCCGCTGAAATTAAAGCCTATCAAAAAGCAAATTCTGAAGCGCAAAAAGAACGTGATCATGTAGAAACAAGATACAAGTATGATGTTCGCATTTTAAATGTTTTATCAACTGTCGGGTTAAAAGCATCTTCTATAGCACACGAAATGCGAAACGATAGAAATGCTATAGCCAACAATGTTGATAACATCATTGCTGCACTAAAAAAATTTGACATGTGGGATGAATTAAATTCTCCAGAAAACACAGAAAAATCCTATCAAAATGTGCCATATCTACTGGAGACTAACAGGCAAGTAAGTATAAAACTTGTGGCTTTTATGAATACCATGCTTTCTGAAATAGAAAAAAAGCAATTTGTTCCAACTTGGCAAAGTGTTAATGATATCCTTCAGCGTATAAAGAAAAGCTGGGAAGATGATTATGCATGGATTAACATTTTGATAAATATGGACGATGATATTTGCTTTATGATTTCAGAAGATTACTTACAAGTTATCTTTGATAATTTAATTCTTAATAGTATACAACAGAATGAAACTTTGAATAGTTTAACAATATCTATTGGCGTAAATGCATCCGGAAATCTTCTTTTATTTTCCTATTCTGACAGTGGAAAAGGTCTAGATAAAAAGTATTTATCAAATCCAGAAAAAATACTTGAGGTTCACGAAACTACACGAAAACGAGGACATGGTCTTGGAATGTGGATAGTAAATAATACTGTTACAATGTCAGGCGGGGAAATTACTGAAATCGATGGCTCTAATGGATTTAGTATTAAATTTACATTAGGAGGATCAAATAATGGATAAATTCTCAGTTGTCTATATTGACGATAATCCTGACACAGAATTAACAAGGTACCTTGACAAAGAATTTCATGGCGAGAATTATGAAATTACATGTTCAGAGATAATATTTAAACCAGAAGATGGATATGAAAGTCTATTAACGAATACAAAAGTTAGAAGTGCGAATATTATTTTTATTGACTCTAGGTTGTTTGAAAATCGAACAGCTACAAAAGAGAAATTTACTGGTGAAGAATTCCAACTGGTGCTTAAAAAGTTTTTTCCTTTTATTGAGGTTGTTGTAATAACTCAAAATGAAATTGATGGTGAAATAAAAAAAATTGCAAAGTATGATAAAACTTTAGGCGACTCAGCTGTAGATTATTATTCATTAAAATTGCCTGATATTATTAATACAGCTGTAGCCAATATACGACAATATTGGCTACTAGCTGATTTAATTAAGAATAATGATAGTTGGGAAGATGTTCTCAAAGATAAAATAATAGCGACCTTAAAAGGAATAAATACTTATGATATGTTGACGAAAACTGACATAGATAAGTTAGTCTTAGCTTTTAAAGAAATACAGGAGAGTCTAAATGGGTGAAGATTATAGAAATACGAAATATTGTCCCCAACTTAGCGAATTAGTTAACAAAAAAAACAAGATTAAAAATTCCATACTACAAGCGCATCCGAGAGCAAAAGATATGCACAATTACATATCAAAAAATGACGAATCTTATAAGCAGAAATTTATTGAAGCCTATAATGGAAAATGTGCATATTGTGGTGTCTCAATTGAGATAATATCATGGAAAATGTTTGAAATAGATCATTTTATTCCTAAAGAAGCTGATCGTTTCGAAAAGAGTAAAGCAAATGCTGGATATATAGAAAATTTGATGTTATCTTGCTATGAATGCAATAGATCCAAAAGTGATTATGAGTGTTCTGATGTGGATCTAGATAAAATTAATCCTGACGGTCCTGGTATTTTAAAATCTTTTGTTAGGGATGAAAATTACTATATAAAAGTTAGTGATAAAATGAAGGACGATTTTACCGTTAATTCTTTTTATAATAAATTAGAATTAGGTAATCAATTACATAGAATTGATTATTTATTAATGAACATGCAAGGCTTAAGTAAAAAAATAACCAGCAGTCACCCTGCTTACTCGAAATTAATGGATGCTATAAATTTATTACAGCATAAAAGAAATATAATGCGATGAATCTTTCTTTATGTTTCAAGAGTTATACGAGTTACGACTAAATTGTAATGATAAAGAGAGTTTTAATAATTGCTAATATATTACAAAATACATTTATGTGCAAGCAATCTATTTTGAACTGTTTGCTATTGCATTGCTACGAAATATTATGGACATAAAGAAGGGGAGTCCACTTTTGATCCTGTATTTATTATAGCAGCTATTCTTGATCAAGCAGGCATTTGTGAAAATTCAAGAGGCTATTTAAGATTAAAATTGTGATGATTTTATTATTGTTACTCAGCATAATTTAAGGCAGGGGTGGAGCGGGTTTTGCACCTCTGCCTTGTTTTGTTTTAGATGAATTTTTATAAACTATTTTTACTTGCTAACATTATTAACAGATGATATAATGTAGAAAAGATTGGTGGTGAGAACGATGCAAAACCTTAACGGAAAAATAATGTCGGCAGATATTCCTGTTGCAACAATAAAAGATGGAGTTGTTGTTGATAAAAATGACAAACTCTCACCGTTATTTTTTAATAGATGTGATGATGTTGCTACTTGGTTAAAAGGTAGAGCTATTGATTCTCATCGTGCTAATTCAAGGCTTTTGAAAAAAGCACTTCGTCTGCAAAATAAAGACGAAATCAGTACGGTGCTTGCAGTTAATGCAGTTACGATTACTGATAATTTTTGGTTTTGTGAAGACGGCTCTAATTTGACTTGGGACGAAGTTAGATTCAAGGAAAACTATTTTGATAACCTTGCTCTCTGCGGTGATCCTGATAGTTTCAATCAAAATCCGTCAAGAACTCCTGAGCTTACTAATATCGGAAGTTATGAGAAGTGCTGGAGACTTATTAATGGCAGCTGGTGGATGTATAAGTCCGGTAATGATAACGAACTTTTTTCCGAATTGTTTATTTATAAATTAGGTTCATATTTAGGTTTTGATATGGCTCATTATGAACTTGATGACGGTTATATCAGAACAAAAGATTTTACTGAAAACGGCAAATATAATTTTGAGTCGGCAGAATCTCTTGTAGGCGATGACGAAGATTATTGTAAGAACTTTGATGTTTTATATGGCATATCAAAGGACTTGGCAAAGGATTACTTAAAACTCATTTATCTCGATACTGTTTGTATGAATATGGATCGTCATACAAAAAATTATGGTGTTTTAAGAAATCCAGAAACAGGGGAGATAGTGAAACTTGCTCCTAACTATGATAATAATATTGCATTGATTTCTCGTGGATATCCAAAATTTATTGAACGAAATAAGGATACGCTTATTGATTTGTTTATCGAACTGCTTAAGAGCAATAATGAGGCATTAAGATTGTTTAAGGATATTAATGTTCCTGTAATTACTGATGAACTTGTGAGAAAATGTATTGCTGAAACACCATTTGATGTTGATGCTGATAAAATTTCAAAGTTCATACTTAACGGGCAGAAAAGAATTTTAGATTTCTTGGATAATAATTAATTTTGATAATCATGAAAATATCATCGAGGATCTTCTATAATGAAATAAATTTACAGAGCATCAATAAAGCATCAATCGTGAGATTGATGCTTTTTGTGAATCAAAAAAAAGCCGTAAAAATGGGGAAAAACCGACACGCGCTTCTAAAGGTCGCGTGCTGACTCTAAAGACCGCGTCCCACTCCAAAAACCGCGTGCCGAGGGTTCAAGTCCTTCTGCCCCTGCCAAAGCAAAAACGGTTGCCATAGGCAGCCGTTTTTTGTTTTAGTAAGATTGTTAAGGACTTGAACCCGAGAGGGTCTGAGCGTTAAGAAAACAGTTCGGTGAACTGTTTTTAGCGAAGAGCGGTGAGGCGGGTACTGAAATTCGCAGAATTTCGGTCGCCGAGCCATCAGTATGCAAGGCAACGCCGCAGCAACGCCAAGTCCTTCTGCCCCTGCCATATAAAAAGCCTTTATTTAAGCCAAATTTGGCTAAATAAAGGCTTTTTTCTTTATGTATTTTTCACTTATTTCTAATGCTCAATTTAACAAATTTTTTGTCTGGTTTTAAATTTTTCACACTTTTCCGTCTGCTACAGCATCAAAAAAGCATCATTTTATTGAACAAAATTTGTTTATATGATAGAATTTTGGTATGTAAATTAATTTATCAGAAGGTTAATAACAAATGAGTAATAGACCAGATTTTAATAAAATTAAATCATATGAAGAGTTTATAAAGTATTATTGGTATAGAGAAGAACTGTCTTCAATTTGCAAACAACTCGGAATTGATTATTCCGGTACAAAGAAAGAGTTAAACAATAATATTAAGGAGTATTTTAGCGGAAATTTAATCACAAAAAAGAAATTGTATAATCCTAAAAAAAGTGTAACCAAAGAAGTAACTTTAAATTCTCCATTACTACAATGTGGGTTTTCATTTAATGCATATTTTAGGGAGTTTTTTGCTAAACAAATTGGTGTTAAAAATTTTAAGTTTACATCAGATATGGCTGCTGCATGGCGAAAAGTTAAGAGAGAACAAGATAATACTTTTACAATACAAAATATGATAGATATTTATTTTCACAAATCAGATTATGCTAAATATGATAATTCTTCTTGTGAGTGGAATAAATTTTTAAAAGATTTTTGCGAGGATGAAAGAAATGAACATTTTAGTCATAAAATGAAAGTTGCTTCTATTCTTTGGAACATAGTTAGAGATTCATCATTGCCCAAAATATATTCTTATGATCTAGTTAAGCAGTACGAAAATATGTTATCAAATAAGTAATAACATATGAATATTATGTTGCATTAAAGCTTCACATCTCAAACCCATTAGTAATCCCATTCAGTAAATCATCATTTCTCTTTACATAATACATCTCGGTAATATCTGAAGTTGAGTGACCGAGAAGATCGGCAACTTGTCTGGGAGTTAGTGATTTGATTGTTCCGTCAGGTTGTTTTATTCCGTTTACAAGATTTGTAGCGAATGTATGGCGCAGACTGTGTAAGCCATTCTTTTCTATCTTTGCACCGTTAAGTATTCTGTAAAATCTCTTTCTGAATTTAGACGGCTTGGTGTAGTTGCCGTTTTCATCGCAGACGAGAGGGGAGTCCTCACCGAAGTAGAACTCCTCTCTTAATTTTTTTATCATTTCAATCGCAGTTGAGTTTAGCGGTACAATTCGTCTGCTTGATGCAGTCTTGAGTTTACCAACGGCAATTTCTCTGCCTGGTTGTTTTTCAGTGCCTATTCGTTTACCTACTTCTTTAACTCCACGCTGAATGCGCATGATCTTGTTTTCTAAATCTATGTCGCTGTTAAGAAGTCCAAGCATTTCTGCAGTGCGAAGTCCTGTGTTAAGCATTAGTATGTAAGCTGCTGATTGCTGGTAGAACGATTTGCCGGTACCCCAAGTCTTGAAACATTCTTTCTTGAATTTTTCAATTTCTTCAGGTGTGAATATCGTAATCGTTTCGCTTGTCGGTTTGAGTTCTTTGCCTTGCTTGGCATAAAAGTTTGCTTTCTTGATCTGTCCGACATTCAACATGGAATTTTTTGTTATGATATCTTCCTGTTCAAGGTAGCGGAAATACTCACTGAGCAGATTGTATGTCTGCTTGACTGTTGAGAACGCATAACCTGTTTCCGTGAGTTGATTTATCAACTTTTTTATATCCGCAGCAGATATATTTGAAATGATCTTGTCTCCAATGTATGGCGTAATTTCATTGTTTAATATCTGCTCGCAGCGGTCATAGGTAGTCTTTTCAACAGACGGGTACTTGAATACCTGCAGATAGTTTTTCATTCCTTCGGCAAGAGTTTTATTACATTCAACGGATTCAGCCAATTCATCCTCAAACTGTTTTATTCAGTAATGAAAGATTAGCACACTTTTTAATGCCTGAGAAAATTGCGAGAACACAAAAATTTTGAAAAAAGCAAAATAATGTGTTATATTAGGTTCGGGTCTTCCCGAACTTTTTTATTTTAAACGATGGTTTTGAGGGGTACATATGGTTATAAACGCTTTGATTTGTGATGACGATCAAAAATGTGTGGATCAGATCTCAGAATATCTTGACCACTACTGCTATGACCATAGTTTATCGTATTCGGTCAAATCCTTTACCGATGGAATGCAGGCAATTCATTCAGAAGCGGTGTATAATATCGCTTTTCTTGATATAGAGATCGGAAATGTATCAGGGCTTGATATAGCGAAAGCACTTAAAGAAAAAAATAAAAATATCATTATATTTTTCGTTACGGAATATGAAAAGTATATTGATGATGCTATGGATCTTTTCGCATTAAGATTTATTAAAAAACCTGTTACCGAAAACAGAATTTATAAAGGGCTTGATAAGGCAATAGATCTTATCAACGAGGACGAGATCAGTTTTTATCTGAAAGATTCAAATAAGATAAAAAATATTAAATCAAAAGACATTATTTATGTTGAAACAGGTAATCACAAAACAATGGTCTTTACAAATTCCGGCTGTTATGAATCGGCGCAGTTGCTTGATTATTGGGAAAAGCAATTAACGAATATCTGCTTTGCCCGGCCGCATAAAAGCTTTATTGTGAATATGGAGTATATTGATGAATATAAAAGGAATGAAGTAAAGCTGAAAAACGGCAAGATCGTTCCCGTTGCCTATAAAAGGCAGACGGAATTTCGCAATATCTTTTGGAATTATCTTAAAAGGAGAAAATAATGGTATCCGTTGCACTGAATATTTGTTTGCAGATCGTTGAGGCGCTGATAGCATTTCATTTTTACGAAAGTATCTCTCATTTAACAAAACATAAATTTAAAAGGTTTGCTTTGGTGCTCGGCGGATATTTGGCAATGTGCCTGCTCAATCTGCTGTTTGATTATAACGCAATAATCAATGCCGCAGCGCTGCTGATCTTTCATTTTATATTCACTTTTGTTGTTTATAAAAGAAAGATCGGTTATTCTTTGCTTTTGTCCGTCTTATTCACATGCCTTGTAGGTATTTCGGAAATAAGTGTTTTAAATATTATCTCAATATTTACAAAAAGCAGCATTCAGGTATTTATGAATGACCCGTTCATATATCTCCTTGCTATTTTGTTCAGCAAATCCATTCTTTTCTTTGTGATCCGATTGATTATAAGTTTTGCAGATAAAATCAGAACGAATGAAAAAACAAGTTTTATTTTTCTTATCTATCCGGCGTCGCTGCTTATAGTAATTGTTGATTTTATCATGATTTCATATAAATATAATCTTGATAACAACAGCAAGATCATTTTAACGGTTTCAGGCATAGTAATGACTGCGGCAGTGATTATTACCTGTATTTTCCGGCAGCAGCTGTCACAAAAAGAAGAAGAGATCATTGAACTGAAATCCATAAAACAAAAACAGGAGATAGAAAATACATATTTTGACCTGCTTGAGCATCAAAACGAAGAATTGCAGATCTTTATTCATGATATGAAAAAGCATCTGAATAATATATATTCTCTTGCGCCTGATTCGAAAGAAGTAAGAGAATATGTTTCAGACCTTGCAAAAGATATCAGCAACAGCAACAGGGTTGGAAAAACCAAAAATAAATTGCTGGACATCATCACGGATAAATATGATTATATCTCTAAAAAATCCGGCATCGAGTTTGAAAAAGATATTCATTATTCTCAATTGCAATTCATTGCAGACAGCGATCTGACATCTATCTTTAATAATCTACTGGATAATGCAATAGAGAGCGCACAAAACTCTAAAGATAAAAAAATAAGTTTATCCATAAATTCGATTGGGAATCTCTTAACAGTTGAATTGTCCAATTCGTGTGATACCCCGCCTAAAACCAAGAACAAAACGCTGATCTCAACAAAAAGTGAACAGGGTCTGCATGGATATGGATTCAAAAGCGTAAAAAGAGCGGTTAAAAAATACGGCGGCGACCTTGAGTGGGAGTATGATGATACGAATAAGTTTTTTAAAATATCTATCATATTTCCTATCGCATAAAATTGAATAAGCGGCAAAAAGTAAGCGCACGGATGATCTGTGCGCTTATTTTTTTAACCAATATTATGTAGTTTGGAAGAAAAAATGATGTAGTTTCGCATAAAGGTTGCGGCAGAATTTAAAACTTTTTAAAATTAAAACAGTAAAGTAATATGCGAATATTTTTAAGGCGGGTGGAATTTATGAAAAAAGGTATAAGTGTACTTGTAGCATTGACAATGATCATAACTTCACTGAGCATCGCTTTCCCGGTGTTTGCCGATACGGGCGCTCAGGTTGATACAGTTGTGGATGAATTATCGGAACTGTATCAAGAGGAGACGGAAGATGATAAAAGCATTGAAGATTCCGCCGCCAGCCGTGTCATTGTTAAGGCAAATATTGAGCCGGAAACTTATGGCAGCGCTGAAAAGATAAATGGTACGGATGATGTGTACATTTATCAGTATGAAACAGCGAGCGAAGCAGCCAACGCCCTCGAATATTATGACTCTCTCAGTTTTGTAGAATGGGCAGAAACTGACGGTATTATGGAGGGTCAATCCCTCTCCTATGGCAACCCGATGGTCGGCGGTGATGAGGCTAAAACATATATAGCAGACCATGATGTTGAATTAAATGATGTTAATGTAGCGCTTGTTGATTCGGGTGTTCTGTTCTCAAACGAAATATTCGATGGTAGAGTTACGGATTCGGGCATCAACCTTTCAGGTTCAGGTTCTACGGATTCAGCTTATGACGCTAATGGCCACGGTTCGCATATTGCAAGTATAATTGTGGACAATACACCTGATAATGTGCATATAACGGCATATAGAGTATTAAATCAATATAATGTTGGAACCCACCTGGCTGTGGCAACAGGTATCAATATGGCGGTAGAGGACGGAGCGGATATAATCAGCCTGAGTATCACATCTGAAGACAGATCGGATCTTATCATAGACGCCGTTAAATACGCTTATGCGAACGATGTAATTATAGTAAACTGCGCAGGCAATGATTCAGATGATGTTGCCAATTACTACCCTGCTAACATGGATGAAGTGTTTACCGTAGGCGCTATTGATGAGTTCGGCTGCCGTGCGTTTTATTCTAATTTCGGAGAAGAGATTGATTTTGTCGCACCCGGTCATAAAGTAGAATTTTCCGGTTTCCGTGAATCAGTGGATGAAGATCAAGTAGGATACGGAACCTCTTTCGCAGTGCCTTATGTTGTATCCACCGCCGCCATGGTCTTAAGCGTTGATCCTGATCTTGGTATTGAAGAAGTAAAACAAAGGCTCATAGATTCTTGCATACCAATGGAATCTCTTAAATATCATGACGGATTTCACGAAATTGAAGAATATGTTATTGATTTGAATTGGCCGATCATGAAAAGCGACCCTAAAACAGATGAGGAATGTTTCGGTTACGGTATGCCGCAGATACTCAGAGCAATGCAGATAACGGAAAACAACAGCCCTGTTGAGTTTTCGGTTCAGTCTGGTTCCTATCATAAAGCGTTCGAACTTACCCTCACAGCTGATGAAGGCGCAGATATTTATTACACAACAGAAGAAGTTTATCCATCACCCGAAAACGCAACTCTATATACCGAGCCTATTGAAGTGTCTGAAACCATGTCCGTAAGGGCGATAGCGGTGTCCGATGATAAATCAAAAAGTACACCTGTGGCGTGTAAATATTTAATGTCTTACTACGCGGACGAAGATGATTTTGAGATCGATGATAGAGGCTACATCACAAACTACACCGGTGATCTGCGTGAAATGGTAGTGCCGGAAACCATAGACGGAATAACTGTTAAAGGTGTAGCTGATCGCGGTGTGCGTGGACAATATTTACGAACCATTATATTTCCTGATTCTGTAGAAGAATTGGAAGATTACTCCTTATACTTATGCAATAATATAGAGATTCTGATAGGTCACGGCATAAAAAGAATGGGTTATGAAACGACTTGGAGTGAAATTCTGATTCTTGATACGCCTGCGGTGGAATCAATCGGGGAACTTGCATTTCAATATATAGGTCGGGAATTATATTTACCCGAACTTCGTGAAGCGGGTGAATCCGCTTTTATAGGAAACAAAAACCTTGTAAAAGTTTCTTTACCTAAACTTGAAAAGGCAAGTTGGGCAATGTTTCAGGACTGCTATACTCTAAGAACCGTTAGACTTGACAGCGTTGAAACTATAGATAATGACGCATTTGCAAATTGCTACAGGCTCAAAAACATTTATGCGCCTAATCTTCAGCATTTAACAACGAGTTTTATAAATTACGGAACTTTCCACAGATGTTTTAATCTAACAGAAGTAAATTTCCCGCTTGTTGAAGAGATTCCTGAAAAGTGCTTTGACTTCTGCCTGTATCTTGAAAAAGCAGATTTCTCCAGCGCGGTTCAAATAGCCAATTTCGCTTTTAATTACTGCAATAGTTTAAAAGATATAAATTTTCCAAATGTGGAATCTATCGGCTATCAAGCTTTTTACTGCAACTATGAATTGGAAGAAGCAAATTTTCCCAAACTCAAAGAATTCGGAAAATTAGCTTTTTCTAATTGCAGTTTGAAAAGTTTTGTTGCTCCTAAATTAGAAAAATTAGGTGAATATGCTTTTACCTCATATGATGATTTTTGGGGAGAATGGTTAGACACTCCGGATCTTGAAACTCTGATAATTCCTAAAGTGGAAACAGTAGACGATTATGCTTTTGCATATTTGAGTGGGCTGAAAAATGTTGAACTGCCGAATCTTAAAACGATAGGCGAAAACGCTTTCTACGAGAGTGGTGTAAATTACCTATATGCTCCAGAACTTGAAACGGCTGAAAGCCTGCCTGTAACAGAAAACGCAGTAGTAGTGGTATCGGATAAATTAGCAAACTGCACTTATGTGCCCCAAAATACAACATTGACAATTCAGGGCGATAAAGGCTCATACGGCGAGGAATACGCAGATGCCAACAGCCTTGAGTTTATCGATATGAATGATATGGGCGGCTCGATAAGGGTTACCGATGCCGGCCTGAGATTCGGTTATTCGTTCTACGATACGCAAAAAAAAGAAGTTGAGGAATACGGCTTCGTCTATGCCGTCGGAGAACAGGACAGAAATGACCTTACCGTAGAGCAGATAGACGATGAAAGCGTATTGCAACTTACTGCATACAACCGCTTAACGCATGAGGACGAGACAACAACATTCAATCTTGTATTCACAGATATTCCACAAGGGTCCTATGATATGGAAGTGACTGCAAGAGCGTATGTTAAGATAGACGGAAAATACTTCTACTCTGATGTTACGACCCGCAGTTTCAATCAGGTTGCGAACGCCGTTCTTGCGGATGATGAAATAGACCAAAACACGAAGAACACGCTTACAAAACTATATGAGGAGGTGTGATCATGAAAAAGTCCATAAGTTTATTATTAGCGTTAACAATGATCATAACTTCACTGAGCATCGCTTTCCCGGTGTTTGCCGATACGGGCGCTCAGGTTGATACAGTTGTGGATGAATTATCGGAACTGTATCAAGAGGAGACGGAAGATGATAAAAGCATTGAAGATTCCGCCGCCAGCCGTGTCATTGTTAAGGCAAATATTGAGCCGGAAACTTATGGCAGCGCTGAAAAGATAAATGGTACGAATGATGTGTACATTTATCAGTACGAAACAGCGGCAGAAGCAGCCAGCGCCCTCGAATATTATGACTCTCTCAGCTTTGTTGAATGGGCTGAAACAGACGGTATTATGGAGGGTCAATCCCTCTCCTACGGCAACCCGATGGTCGGGGGTGATGAGGCTAAAGCATATGTAGCAGACCATAATGTTGAATTAAATGATGTGAATGTAGCGCTTGTTGATTCGGGTGTTCTGTTCTCAAACTCAATGTTCGACGGTAGAGTTACGGATTCGGGTGTAAATCTGTCAGATAGCGGCACAGAAGGCAGCGCCTTGGATGACAATGGTCATGGCTCGCATATTGCAAGCATAATTGTAGATAATACGCCGGATAATGTGCATATAACGGTATACAAAGCATTAAATCAATACCTGCAAGGAACTAACCTTGCAGTTGCTACAGGAATCAATATGGCAGTAGAAGACGGTGCGGATATCATAAGTTTAAGCACCAGTTCGTCTACCGAGTCTGAAGTTATTATTGAAGCTGTTAAAAACGCTTATGCAAACGGCGTAATCATTGTAAATTCAGCAGGTAATAACTCTGATGATGTTGCAAACTATTATCCAAGCAGTATGGATGAAGTGTTTACCGTTGGCTCAATAGACGCTCTTGGAAACAGGGCATTTTTCTCAAACTTCGGTGAAGAAATCGATTTTGTTGCACCGGGGCATAAAATTGAGATGTCTGGCTTTTTTGATGTGATAGACCAAAACAAAGGAACGGATAGCGGAACTTCATTTTCGGTTCCATATGTAGTTGCTGCTGCCGCTATGGTATTAAGCGTTGACCCTGACCTTGGTATAGTAGAGGTAAAACAAAGACTTATCGATTCCTGCATACCTATGGAATCGTTGAAGTATAATGACGGCTTTCATGAAGTGCAGGAATATGACCCAGATACAGCAACATATATAGCAGTTAGTGACCCTAAAACAGATGAGGAATGTTTCGGTAACGGTATGCCGCAGATACTCAGAGCAATGCAGATAACGGAAAACAACAGTCCTGTTAAAATTTCCGTTCAGTCAGGTTCCTATCATGAAGCGTTTGAACTCACACTTACTGCTGATGAAGGCTCAGATATTTATTACTCAACAGAAGAAGTTTACCCCTCGACTGAAAACGCAACGCTTTATACAGGGCCTATTGAAGTGTCTGAGACCATGTCAATAAGAGCGATAGCGGTATCCGATGAAAAATCAAAGAGCACACCTGTTGCTTGTGAATATTTGATGTCCTATTACGCAGATGAAGATGATTTTGAGATAGATAACAGAGGATATATTACAAATTATACCGGCAACCTGAGCGAAATGGTAGTTCCTGAAACAATTAATGGAACAACAGTTAAAGGCGTTGCGGAGCAAGGTCTGTCAGTAGATTCTTTAAAGACAGTCATTTTCCCGGATACGGTAGAGGAACTTGAAGATCGCGCTATGCAATTTGCAATGCTTAATATCCTAATCGGTCACGGAATTAGAATAATGGGCAACGAAGTTTGCTGGAGCGGTAAAATAGTAATTTGGGATACGCCTAATTTAGAAACAATGGGAGAAATGACGATCCCGCTTTATAAAGGCAGAGTGTTGAACCTTCCAAAGCTCAGAGAAGCAGGAGATGTAGCCTTTGCTGATTGCCATAATTTAAAGGAAGCAAATCTGCCAAGTCTTAAGAAAGTCCCATATGAATTCTTTTATAATTGTTATGTATTAAGAACCGTTCATCTTGATAGTGCCGAGTATATTGATTCGGACGCTTTTGCTAACTGTTATAGGCTGAAAAATATTTATACGCCTTCATTGAAGCATTTTATTATTACTAATGCCAATATCGGAACATTTTACAGATGCTTGAATCTTGTTGAAGTGAACTTCCCACTTGTTGAAGAGATCTCTTCAGCATGTTTTAATGAATGTAAAAGCCTTGAAAAAGCAAGCTTTGCGAGTGCTGTTTCTATTGGGGAAAACGCATTTGATGGTTGCTACAGATTAACCGATATATATTTACCTAAAGTGGAAAAAATATTATACAGAGGTCTTTATTCTACATCTTTAACTGATGTAGAGCTTCCGTCATTGATAACCCTTGGTAAAGACGCGTTTTGTAATTCTTCTATAAGTTCGTTATATGCGCCCAATCTTGAAAGTATAGAAAGTACTGCCTTTTCGTCCTATAATGAAATGTATTCAGAATATGGTCAAAATCAAAATTTAAAGTACTTATACGCACCAAAACTCACAACATTATCAGACAAAGCAATGGCTTATGCAAGCGGAATTGAGGAACTTGACTTGCCAAGCCTTAAAACGATAGGCGAAAACGCTTTCTACGAGAGCGGCGTAAATTATCTTTACGCTCCTGAACTTGAAGCGGCTGAAAGCCTGCCTGTTGCTGAAGATGCTGTTGTTGTGGTATCGGATAAATTAACGAACTGCACTTATGTGCCCCAAAATACAACATTGACAATTCAGGGCGATAAAGGCTCATACGGCGAGGAATACGCAGATGCCAACAGCCTTGAGTTTATCGATATGAATGATATGGGCGGCTCGATAAGGGTTACCGATGCCGGTCTGAGATTTGGCTATTCGTTCTACGATACGCAGAAAAAAGAAGTTGAGGAATACGGCTTTGTCTATGCCGCCGGAGAACAGGACAGAAATGATCTGACGGTTGAACAGATAGACGATGAAAGTGTATTGCAACTTACTGCATACAACCGCTTAACGCATGAGGACGAAACAACAACATTTAATCTTGTGTTTACGGATATTCCGCAGGCGTCCTATGATACGGAAGTAACGGCAAGAGCGTATGTTAAGATAGACGGAAAATACTTCTACTCTGATGTTACGACCCGCAGTTTCAATCAGGTTGCGAACGCCGTTCTTGCGGATGATGAAATAGACCAAAACACGAAGAACACGCTTACAAAACTATATGAGGAGGTGTGATCATGAAAAAGTCCATAAGTTTATTATTAGCGTTAACAATGGTAATAACTTCGCTCAGTATCGCTTTCCCGGTGTTTGCCGATACGGGCGCTCAGGTTGATACAGTTGTGGATGAATTATCGGAACTGTATCAAGAGGAGACGGAAGATGATAAAAGCATTGAAGATTCCGCCGCCAGCCGTGTCATTGTTAAGGCAAATATTGAGCCGGAAACTTATGGCAGCGCTGAAAAGATAAACGGCACGGATGATATATATATTTATCAGTATGAAACAGCATCTGAAGCATCTAACGCCCTCGAATATTATGACTCCTTAAATTATGTTGAATGGGCAGAAACAGACGGTATTATGGAAGGTCAATCCCTCTCCTACGGAAACCCGATGGTTGGCGGAGACGAGGCAAAGACATATGTTTCTAACCACAATGTTGAGTTGAACGATGTTAATGTAGCACTTGTTGATTCGGGTGTTCTTTTCTCAAACGAAATGTTTGACGGCAGAGTTACGGATTCTGGTGTGAATCTGTCCGATACAGGTGATACAGATACGGCTTTAGACGGCAATGGACACGGCTCGCATATTGCAAGCATAATCGTAGATAATACAACGGATAATGTGCATATAACGGCATATAAAGTGTTAAATCAATATAGAGTCGGAACGCACCTTGCTGTTGCCACAGGTATAAATATGGCGGTTGAGGATGGCGCAGATATAATTAGCCTTAGTATTACATCAAAAGACAGATCCGAACTCATTATAGATGCCGTAAAGAATGCTTATGCAAATGGTGTAATCATTGTAAACAGCGCCGGTAATAATTCTGACGATGTTGCAAATTATTATCCTGCTAATATGGATGAAGTATTTACTGTTGGCGCTACAGATGAATTTGGTCGTCGTGCGTTTTTTACTAATTTCGGTGAAGAAATAGACTTTGTTGCACCGGGTCATAAAATTGAGATGACCGGATTCCACGAAATCACAGATACGAAAAATCCAACAGATAGCGGAACATCTTTTTCAGTACCTTATGTTACTGCGGCAGCTGCTATGGTATTAAGCGTTGATCCTAATCTGGGAATTGAAGAGGTAAAGCAAAGGCTTATTGATTCCTGCATACCTATGGACTCGCTGCAATTTAGAGATGGATTTCATCCGATTGAAGATTATGATCCTGTTACAGCTTGGTATTTGGCGGAAAGCGATCCTTTAACTGAAGAAGAGTGCTACGGTTACGGGATGCCTCAAATTCTCAAAGCAATGAAAATAACAGAAAATAACAGCCCTGTTGAATTTTCTGTTCAATCCGGTTCCTATCATGAAGCGTTTGAACTCACACTTACTGCTGATGAAGGTTCAGATATTTATTACACAACTGAAGAAGTTTATCCTTCTCCTGAAAATTCTACTTTATATACCGGCCCTATTGAAGTATCGGGAACCATGTCAGTAAGAGCAATAGCGGTATCGGAAGATAAATCGAAAAGTGCGCCCGTTGCGTGTAAATATTTTATGTCTTACTATGCTGGCGAAGATGATTTTGAAATTGATGACAGAGGGTACATTACAAAATACAAAGGTGATTTGCGTGAAATGGTAGTGCCGGAAACCATAGACGGTATAACTGTTAGAGGTGTTGCTGAATATGGTATTAGCAAACAATCTTTAAGAACCATTGTATTCCCTGACTCTGTAGAGAATTTAGAGAATTATTCGTTATATTCTTGTGGTAAAATTGAATTTATAATAGGTCACGGCATAAAAAGAATAGGTACTGAAATGACCTGGAGTGAAATATTGGTTCTTGATACACCTGCGGTCGAAACTATAGGAGAACTTGCATTTCAATATGTCGGTCGGGAATTAGATCTTCCCGAACTGCAGGAAGCCGGAAATTATCTCTTTTACTGCGCGAAAAATCTAAAGGAAGTTAACTTTCCTAAACTAAAAGCAGTAAGTTACAAAATGTTTTCTGATTGTTATATTTTAAGAACTGTAAAATTGGATAGTGTTGAATCCGTTGATGCGGACGCCTTTGCAAACTGTTATCTGCTAAAAAATATTTATATGCCAGAATTAAAACATTTTATCAATGTTAATGAACCGGACGAAGGAACTTTTTACAGATGTTATAATCTGAATGAAGTAAATTTTCCATTTGTCGAAGAAATTTCTGAGCTTTGCTTCCAAGAGTGTAAGAATCTTGTTAAAGCAGATTTTGCAAGTGCAAAAATTATAGAAAGTAGTGCTTTTATTCATTGTTACGAGTTAACTGAAATACATTTTCCGAAACTGAAAGAAATTGATGACAGTGGCTTTTTCAGTACAGCTCTTTCTGATGTAAATCTACCCTCATTAGTAACCATTGGAAAAGATGCTTTTTGTAATTCTACAATCAGTTCATTACACGCACCTAATCTTGAAAAAATAGAAAGTACAGCTTTTTCATCCTTTAGTGAAATGTATGGTGAATACGGTCAAAATACAAATTTGAAAACACTTTATGCACCAAAACTCACGACATTATCCGACGAGGCTTTGTCTTATACAGGCGGACTTACTGAACTTGATCTTCCAAGCCTTAAAACCATAGGCGAAAACGCTTTTTATGAAAGCAACGTAAATTATCTTTACGCACCTGAACTTCAAACAGCAGGGAGCCTACCTGTTGCCGAAAACTCAGTTGTTGTTGTATCCGATAAATTGACAAGCTGTACCTTTGAACCGACGGATAAATCCTTGACAATCCAGGGTGTTAAAGACTCATACAGTCAGGAATATGCAGAATCAAACGGTCTGGAATTTATTGATGTTAACGCTATGGGCGGATCAATAAGAGTAACAGATGCTGGACTTAGATTTGGGTATTCGTTCTATGATACGCAGAAAAAAGAAGTTGAGGAATATGGCTTTGTTTATGCCGCCGGAGAGCAGGACAGAAATGAATTGACCGTAGAGCAGATAGACAATGAAAGCGTATTGCAACTTGTTGCATACAACCGCTTAACGCATGAGGACGAGACAACAACATTTAATCTTGTATTCACAGATATTCCACAAGGGTCCTATGATATGGAAGTGACTGCAAGAGCGTATGTTAAGATAGACGGAAAATACTTCTACTCTGATGTTACGACCCGCAACTTCAACCAGGTTGCGAACGCCGTTCTTGCGGACGATGAAATAGACCAAAACACAAAGAATGCTTTAAAAGCGTTATATTAATTCAAGGGGGTGAAAAGGATGAAAAAAGAATTTTATGAAAAGCCGCTTGCGGAGATCAATGCATTCAAAACAGTTGATGTTATAACAACAAGCGGACCGACAGACGATAACGATACTCCATTTCCGTTTGGATAAGAGGCACAAAATGAAAAAGAAACGAATTACTATACTTTTCTTTGTGATATTATGTTGTTTCTTCGTTTCTTGTTCCGTAAACAGCAGTAGCGAAGATGTTTCAACTACTGCTGTTACGGATAATGAAGGGGCAACTCACTTCTATGAAACTGTAACGGATGAAAACGGAGAAACTGTTACGGCACAGAACGGAGAAAAGGTATTTGTTGAAATTGAGACTAACACCGATGGAACTGCAGTAACGAACAGCAATGGTTCATTTGTTATTATTAACGAAACTACAGTGTTTTCAAATCAAAACACATCAAGCAATACAAATGGTCATTCAAGCAGCGGTGGTTCCTCAGATGATAATGAGGTTGTATTTGAACCCGATGTAGATGAAAATACAACTTCAGAAAATCCTACAAAGAATACAACCACAACAGAGCCTACAACGGTTCCTGCCAGTGATACTACAACACAGTCCGCTACTGACGCTGACGGGTGGATCAATAAATGGTATTAAATTTAAAGTTAGTAAAATGAGATCAACTCATCAATCAACATAAAATGATTGATGAGTTGATTTTTGATTGATGAAATGGTATACTTGAATCGGTGATAATATGAACGAATATCCGTTTAAAATTACAGACAGGATATTAAACGAAGTAACCGAAATATCTCGTCTTGTCGGAATAGTAAGCGTCAGTTCAAAGTTGACAATCAGTCCTACTTTAAGAAGAACTAACCGAATCAATACAATCTATTCGTCCCTTGCCATAGAACAAAATACTTTAAGCATAGATCAGGTAACCGCTGTAATTTCAGGCAAAAGAGTAATCGCTCCGCCAAAAGATATTGCAGAAGTAAAAAATGCTTATGAGATATATGAACATCTCGATGAACTTGATCCTTATTCGGTGGACGCTCTGCTCTTTGCGCATAGTATCATGATGCGCGATCTTGTAAGTGAATCCGGTATGTTTCGCACAAAACCCGTAGGCGTAGTTGATGCAAAAGGGAATGTGCTTCATTTTGGTACTTCACCGCAGTATGTTCCCGATTTGGTAATAAAATTGCTTTCGTGGGTCAAAAACAGTGAGTTGCCGATGCTCATTAAGAGCTGCGTTTTTCATTATGAGTTTGAAGTGATACATCCATTTTCAGACGGCAACGGCAGAGTCGGCCGATTGTGGTATACGCTACTTTTATCTAAATGGAATCCGATCTTTGCGTGGATTCCTGTAGAATCTATCATCCATGACAGGCAAAGCGAATACTACAAGGCTATCAATGATTCCAATGACGCCGCGGATTCTACGGCTTTTATCGAATTTATGCTATCGGCAATAAAAGACGCTTTGCTTGAAACAATGGGGGACAATAAGCCTAATAAGTCCGGTACAGACAAAAATGATTACCGATGGAGTGTAATCTCTGATTTCTTAAATGAAAATAACTGTATTCTAAATGCAGATGTTAGAAGACTTTTAAATGTTTCATCCGCGACTGCGAATCGAATCTTATCAGGATTTGTGTCAACTGGCAAACTTGTCAAAATCAGAAAAGGAAAGACCTGGGCATATATTAAAGATTAAAATTTCAAAGTAACTTTTATATTGTTAATCATCAAAATGTAAGGTAGGGGTGGTAAAGTGCATGAACTTAGTAAAAGAGTTTTTGGATAGTATTGACTCAGTTATAGTCATAAATAAAATGAAAATCTGTTGATAAATCGATAGATTTATTTTATAATAAACTAAAATAAATATGCGAGGGATTGTTTTGTATATTTCAAATGAAAAGGCGATAAACAGCGCCGCAGCTTCTCTTGAAATGGAAGGCTTTGTCATCTCAGATGATTATAAAGAGCTGTGCAAAAAGCTTCTTAATAAAGAAATAACGATGGCGCAGTATATTGAGATCATTAAAAATCATCAGGGTATTAACGTATAATGAGTTACAGCATTGATTCGTCCATAAGTAATTGTTATGAGGGTACGACATGTTTAATAAATAAATTGGGTATTACTGATGAAAACAAACTAAAAGAATTTGAGGGCGCTGTGACTTTTGCAAAAGCAAGCAAACTTGAACTCAATCCTATCAGTGATACTTTTGATGTTGAACATTACAAGTTAATTCACAAATATTTATTTGAAGATATTTATGATTGGGCAGGTGAATACCGAACTGTTAATATCAGTAAAAAAGGAACAAAATTTGCTTCGGCAGATCAGATTTCTGATTTAATGAACGCATGCTTTATGCGTTTAAAAGATAATAATTATTTTCAAAATAAATCATTTGACGAATTTGTTGATAACATTGTTGATTTCTACTGTGTTACAAATATGATTCACCCTTTTAGAGAGGGTAACGGAAGAACACAAAGATTATTTATTTCACAGCTTATTCGATTTAATAATTGTGATATCGATTTTTCATCGATTGATAAGGATGAACTTATGATAGCAACTATCCATGCCGCTAATGGTATAGCAGACTATCTTAAGGATATTTTTTATAATAATATTAAAAAGTTAAAATAACTTTTTGCCTGCTCATTCAAGTAGGCTTATTTTTCGCTTTATTTTTATTAATCCCTATCCTTAGTGCTGCCATTGCACCAGTACAGCGTGTCCGATATAAAATCGGTAGGCGAAATTGAAAGTATTGATGAGTAAGAGTATTGAGCAGAACGGACTATAAATCAGAAAAAGAAAGAAGTGGATTCATATTAAAAATTAAAATTTCAAAGTAATTTCTATATTGTTACTCATCAAAATATAAGGTAGGGGTGGATCGAATTTTGCACCTCTGCCTTATTTAATATCAGAGTAAATTTTGTTAAACGAATATAACTTGATAACAGTATCAACAGATGTTATAATGTAAAAAAGATTGGTGGTGAGAACAATGCAAAGCCTTAATGGAAAAATTATGTCAACGGATATTCCTGTTGCCACAATAAAAAATGGTGTTGTGGTTGATAAAAACGAGAAACTTGCTCCCTTATTTTTCAATAGATGCAATAATGTGTCTGCTTGGTTAAAAGGTCGCGCCATTGATTCCCATCGTGCCAATTCAAGGCTCTTGAAAAAAGCACTTCGCCTGCAAAATAAAGACGAAATCAGTACGGTACTTGCGGTTAATGCCGTTACAATTACGGATAATTTTTGGTTTTGTGAAGACGGCTCTGATTTAACTTGGGATGATGTCCGTTTTAAAGAGAATTATTTTGACAGTCTTGCGCTTTGCGGTGATCCGGACAGTTTCAACCAAAAACCGTCAAGAACTCCCGAACTCACTAATATCGGTAGTTATGAGAAGTGCTGGCGACTTATCGACAGCGCTTGGTGGATGTATAAGTCCGGCAATGAGAACGAACTGTTTTCCGAGTTGTTTATCTGCAAATTAGGTTCGTCTTTAGGTTTTGATATGGCTTATTATGAGATGGATGACGGCTATATCAGAACAAAGGATTTTACAGAAAACGGCAGATATAATTTTGAGTCGGCAGAATCTCTTGTAGGTGATGATGAAGATTACTGTAAAAACTTTGATGTCTTTTATAGTATCTCAGAGAATCTGGCAGAAGATTACTTGAAACTTATTTATCTGGATACTGTTTGTATGAATATGGATCGCCATACAAAAAATTATGGTGTATTAAGAGATCCCAAAACTGGGAATATAGTAAAACTTGCTCCTAATTATGACAACAATATTGCTTTAATTTCCCGTGGATATCCAAGGTTTATAAAGCGTAAAAACGATACGCTTATTGATTTGTTTATCGAGTTGTTAGAGAGTAATAAAGAGACGCTTAGGCTGTTTAAGGATCTCAATAGCCCCGTAATTACCGATGAACTTATAAGACGATGTATTTCAGAAACCCCGTTTGATGTTGACGGAGACAAAATTTCAGAATTCATACTTAACGGACAGAAAAGAATATTTGATTTCTTAAATAATCAACATTGAATTTTTCAATAGCATCAAAAAAGCATCAATCGCCGGATTGATGCTTAATTTTTTATCTAAATTTGGCTTAAAACCTTATAAGAAACAAGTAGTTGTTCATGGATTCTAAAGACCGCGTCCCACTCCAAAACCGCGTGCCGAGGGTTCAAGTCCTTCTGCCCCTGCCATATAAAAAGCCTTTATTTAAGCCAAATTCGGCTAAATAAAGGCTTTTTTCTTTATGTAATTTTCACTTGTTTCTAACACTCAATTTAACAAATTTTTTGTCTGGTTTTAAATTTTTAACACTTTTCCGTTCGCTACAGCATCAAAAAAGCATCACTAATACTTGTCATAAATGTTGCAAGAAAGTATAATTATCGTAAATAGTTTAAATACAATTTTCGCTTTAATTATAAAAGGAGTTTTATATGGAATACTTTTTAAGTGTATTTGGTACTATAATTAGTGGGGTACTAGTATTTGTTTTAGGGCAAATATTTATTGAGTTTTATCTGTATCCCAAAAAAGAATTAAATGAACTTAGGGGAAAAATTTCTTGGGCTTTGGTTTACTATGCGAATGTTTATTCTAATCCGGGGGAAATTAAAAATATATCTAAATCTCGTGAGGAAGTAGCAGAAGAATTAAGAAAACTATCCGCTGAATTAAAGGCATTTAATATTAGCAAGCCCAAATATATACATAAAAAATATGATTTGATTAGTGCAAGGGATTCTTTGATGGCTTTGTCAAATTATACGCTTCAAGAAAATGATAATTCAGTATTTATTAAAGATATAAAAATATCAATAGATAAAGCTTTGAAATTTAATAACAAATAGTGCATTAATTAATAATTTATATGTTATATGATTTTGTTATACAGAAATGTATACGATTTTTAATTAACGATATTATTGAGAAACATTATTGATTCTTATATCTCAAATCCGTTAGTAATTCCATTCAGCAAATCATCATTTCTCTTTACATAATACATCTCAGTAATATCAGAAG